>OFFP01000996.1_pt1 | contig 20998 bp, 20 predicted proteins | sample 1521431 | NCBI WGS metagenome assembly OFFP01 (sample SAMEA3504104, study PRJEB24116) | mouse gut metagenome | biome: mouse gut; feature: mouse-associated habitat; material: faeces | place: Denmark | collected 2011
CCTGCCTTACAGAAACCGCTATCCGCACTCTCCTTCGTTCTGGAGCGGTCCCAAGCGTCAAGGTAGGGAAGAAACCTTGTATCTTTGGAGGCCCTAGAAAGCTATCTTATGGGCGAAATAGAGCCAGTTATCCCATCGTCATCTCCACAGGTCCGCCTTGCTTCCCAGCAAAAAATTACTTAGTTCATCAAAACTGTAATCTTCTGCCCCGATTTTATCGGCGAGAAGAAATAAAATAATTCCTTGTAAGCACCTTGTTTTTGAGATATAATGATGCCGCTGTATATTGAGGGCATTATTGAGAGGAGAATGCCAAATGGCTAAGATAAAAAGTGCCAGCAAAAAGAAGTATCAATATATCACTAAGGCAATCCAAATGCCAGATGGGTCCCGGACGTATTTTCGAGCTAAGACCCAAAAAGAGCTGGACGAGAAGGTAATGAAAGCCCAAATCCTAATGAATGCAGGTGTAGACATCTGTAACGAGGAGACTTTTTCACATTTTGCCCAGATGTGGTATGATATGTATAAAAAGCCCTATTTAAGGCAAAACAGCCAAACCGCAATAAAGTATATCTTGAACACACATATCATTCCATTTATCGGGAATTACCGGCTCCGGGACATTACCCCCATGCAGATACAAGCAATCATGGCCAGGTTATCTGGAAAAAGCAATTCACTTCAATCTAAGGTCTTGACAAACCTACACAGCATCTTCAATGTGGCGCAAGAGAATGGATTGATTGCAAAGTCACCTGTGAGTAGTATGCTTAAACCCACTGGGAACAAAACTCCAGAAAAAGAAACATTGACCGTGCAGGAAAGTCAGATGCTCCTTGACCGAGTTAAAAATCCACGTGCGAAGACTTTTTTGTTGATTGCACTGCACACCGGAATGCGGCGAGGAGAAATCATCGGGCTCCAGTGGGAAGATATTGACTTCAAAGCGAAGACGATCCATGTTCGTCACAATGCGGTACTGTCCGAAAGTGAAACCACCGTTAATGATTTCTTGAAAACGGCGGCCGGACGAAGGGATCTTCCGCTCTCTGAAGAACTGGAAAAGTGGTTGACAGCGCAGAAAAAGCATACGCACTCAAAGTATGTACTTGCTATGCAAAATCACAAACCACTTACAAAATCTTCCTATCGCAGCTCATGGCGGCTGATAGAAAGAGAACTGCCGGAAACCCACCTGACAGCACACATTCTTCGCCACACGTACATCACGAGACTTTTTGAGGCCGGGCTGGATATTAAGGAAATCCAATACCTCGCAGGACATAGCACGATGGATATGACATTGAAAGTCTATACCCATTATGACCGCAAGTCCCGAGAAACCAAAACGGCAGAAAAAGTGCGTGACGCCTTAGATGTCGTCTACACGGGTTAAGCACGGATAGCAGCCCAAATAGCTGTCAGCGCCGGTGCGATTTTGTAATTTTTCGCCGAACAGGGAATGTAAGAAAATGGCGGGTAAAGGTGAGCAGCCTTTGAATGATTATACTTGTCGTTTTCGCCCGTCAAGTCTAAAATGCACTGATAAATCAGGACTTGACGGGCTTCAAGCCGACAAGTAACGGGTAATCAAGGCTGCATACCCACCGCATGCTGACCGCCAATAAATGACATTCCATTCCGGCGAAAAATGACATTTTCCGGTTGGCGTTGACACTCGCATGGGCCGGAAACCGTAGGAGTGGGAGAAGAACTGCGCTTCACATATTGGTTCCAGCACTATTCTCATGCACTCTTGTACGATTCTGTCCCGTATGGTAGGAATCCCCAATGGACGTTTTTCAGCTTTTCCCGGTTTGTCGATATATACCCGGCGTATCTTCTGCGGCTCAAAATGTCTGAATGCTTTTTGAATGTCTTTTACTACCCACGCGAAGGGCTTATATAAGTAATCTTTTCGCATGGTTTTGGAGTCCACGCCGGGGGTTTCACTGCCATGGTTGCTTTTGATATTGTGAATTGCCGTGATGATGGTTGCTTCGGCTGACATGATTTCCAGAAGCCCTTTGAACGCTGGCCGTCCGCCTGCGTCATAGACCTCCTTGCTGTGCTGATACAGCTTATCCTGGATTTCGCGTAGTTGGTTTTCGGTTTCTGGGAAGTCGAATTGTTGTGCCATACGCACCGCCTCCTCTCTTGGAATTGGTGTTTCTGGTGTTAGTCAGGTATGCCTACGGCTTCCTCGACTTCCGTTTTCACATACAAATCTGCACTGACTATGCCCCTTCGCTCCACCCCCATTACAGGGGCTTCATCGCTACTACGGGCTGATGCCCCGTGGATTAGCAGGTCATTTCCTACCTGCGCGGCAGAGGTGTCACTCGACTTACTTCAATCATGAAGTGCCGTCCACGGTTCCTTTGTTCCCTATGCTTTAGCTTTACATATCGGTTTTAGCCTGTCCCTATAGCCCGACTGCCATCTTTGACTTGTGTGATATTTTGCCAAAGACTTTCGACCTTAATGGTTTTCTGCTGTTTTCAACGAATGGAAATCTCAAACAGCGGCAGTACCCCACACGGGGGCGGGTGGCTGTATTATCACCCTGAAATTTACGAGCCGTACTCTCAAGACATTTGTCGGTTGCAACAAAACATACTGGGCATGACCGATTTATAGCCTCCTGCGGCGTGTAGCTGTCTCAAACCACACTTCCGCTCTTTACCGAGCTTCGTACATTCCACATGACACTGTGGTGCACATCGGAGATTAGAGTTTTTGTTACCCGTCACACCGGGTCAGGCAGGTACTCCCCCTGCCGAATCAAGCATAGAGTTCAGATTTCTTTCAAAATCTGCCTTGTTTTATTGCGTATTTCTACGCAGGTTGTCAAGGAACAAAGCGCACGAAATAGAGGTGCTGCGTGTCGTCGCCGGGGTTCACCACGATGGTTTGGCTGCGGGTGTTGGGGTCGATGGTGAAGCCGGGGATGCTGGCCACCTCCGTGCAGATGATGGTGCCCGTGATCCCGGACAGGATGATTTGCCCCTCCTTGTTGGTAGTGTACAGCCCGTTGGAGGACAGCTTGCCGCCCTCCGCGTCCACCACCCTGCCGTCGGCATAGGTGATCTTGAACTGCACCCCCTCCAGCGGCGTCTTTTTGTCCGCGCCGGACAGCTTGTGGATGATCAGGTTCCCCTGCTTCTGATTCCGGAACTCCAGGGTCACCGTCTGTCCGGCCTTGATCTGGACCGTCTGGGGGGTGTTGTCCAGCAGGTAGCCCGGCTTGGCCCGGGTTTCTTTGACGATCAGCGTGGCACCGGGCTCGATCCCGTTGATGGCGAAGGTTCCCGCGCTGTCCGTCACGAACTTGCCGTTGGCGTCGCCCACCACGGAGCCATCGCTCTTGGTCACCAAGAACTCCACGTCACTCAGCGGCCCGCCGCTGCTGGCGTCCACCTTTTTCACCAGGAGTGCACCCTTGGCACTGTTGCCGAAGTAGACCTGGATCACCTCCTGCTCCTGGCCGGAGAGGTACACAGTCTGGGGCGGGGTGTCGATCACGTGATCCCCATCGCTGGACAATTCAGAAATGATGTAAGTGCCTTTCTTCAACCCGGTCACGGTAAAGCTCCCGTTGGCCGAAGTGCGGTAGGTGCCGATGACGGTGCCGCCCGTGCCGGAGGTATTGCCGGAGAGGTACTTGACCTGGAACACCGCGCCCTCGATGGCCTGGTTGGGGTGCTGGCGGTCGTACTTCCACACGCAGATGGCGGACAGGGGCTGGTTGCGGAACCGGAAGGTGTGGCCCTGGCCTGCGGCGACAAACGCCTCCTGGGTATCGGGGTCGGCCTTGGCGAAGCCCTTCAGCGGCTCCAGCTCCTTCACCCGGAACCAGCCGTCCTTGAGGCCGTGCTCACCCATCTCCTGGCCGTTGAGCACGATCCTGCCGTTCTCATCGGTATAGAACGTGCCCAGGTCGTTGAACTCGCCGGTGCTGGTATTGCTGCTGGCGTACCACACCTGGAAGGGCACGTTGGCCAGCGGCTCGAAGGTCACCGCGTTCTCCTTGATGATCTCAATGATGGGCCGCTTGTGGTTCTTGAAGTAGACGGTGTGATCCCGGTTGGGGTAGAGGGTGACGAGCTGGCTGGGCGCGTCCGGCAGATAGGGTGCGGGCACGGACTTTTCCGAAATTTCGTATACTCCGGGCAGGAGATTCTTCAGCTCGGCGCGGCCCGTGCCGTCCGTCTCGATCTCGTCCACGGAATGGCCGTCCGCCGCCCGAACTGTGAAAACGGTGTGCGGGACAGGCTCTCCGGTGTCGGCGTCGTTTTTCATGACGTAGAGGTTGGGCCGCTTGTGGTTTTCCAGGGTGATTGTGCTGGTTTTACCCGGGAACAGCTCCACATGGTACTCTTTCAAGTCCCGGATGTGATCGTCTGCCGTGGCGGTTTCGAGCAGGGAATACACCCCCGGCTCCAACCCTTCCCACAGAATTTCCCCACGTCCATTGGTGGTGCGGTCCAGGTAGCGGCTGCCGTCCGCGATCTTTGCCAGCCGGAAGGAGACGCCCTCCAGGGGGGAGCCGTCCGAGCTGATTTTCTTGAGCAGCAGCTCGGGCAGCTTGGAGTTGGTGAACACGAACTGGGCCGTCTCGTTGGGCTTCAGCTCGATGATGCGCTGGGCGTCGTCAATCACATAGCCCGGACAGGACAGCTCCGTTACCACGTAAGCCTTGGGATCTAACTTGGACAGGTCGATTTCTCCGTTCTGATCGGTGGTGAACTCCTTGGGGCCGAAGCTGCCGTCCACCGCCTTGATCTCAAATTTGGCGTTGGCGATGGGCTTGGACAGGTCGGCGGAATCCACCTTCACCAGCCACATTCCGGGCTTCAAATCGTTGAAAAAGATCAGCTCCTGAGTTGCCGCCTGGCCCGCCTCCAGGTAGATCTGCTGGGGGGTGGTAGTGACAATGTGGGCGTCATCACTGGACACCTCTTTTGCCAGGTAAGTACCCGGTTTCAGGTCGTATAGGTTGATTTCACCATTTTCGCCTGTGGTTTTGGTATCGAACAGCTGGGCGTCCTTGTAGATCTCAAACGTCACGCCGGACAGCCGCGTGCCGCTCACCCGGTCATATTTGATGATCCGCAGGGAGGCCAGGGCCTCGTTGGTGATGGTGAGCACGGGGTCGTCGGCAATGGCGGGATTATAGGGGTCCACATGAATTCCGTGGGAGGTGCGGTCCAGGAGATAATGCTCCGGTTCCTTTGTCTCCCGGGCCTCGATGTACATTTCCGCCTTGATCCCGGTGACATACGCCTCTCCCGCGTCATTGGTGGTGACAGAGGTGAGGTACTGGCCGTCCGCGAAGATATCGAAGGAGGCCCCGGCCAGGGACACGCCGGTACGGGCGTCCTTTTTCACGATGATGATCCGAATTTCCCGGACATTCTCAAAGGTGAGCATCACATCGTGCTCGCCGGTCCACTCGATGGTTTCCACCCGTGTGTCCTTCACATAGCCAGAAGGGGCGGACTGCTCAGTGACCCGGTAGGAGCCGTAGGGCAGGGCCTCGCCCTCGAAGGTAATCTTTCCATCGAACCCGGTGATGCCGGTGGTTTCGTAGTCCCCATCAATCTGCTCAAAACGGAACACCGCGCCCTGTAAGCTGCTCTTGTTCTGGGCGTCCACCTTTTTGATGGTGAAGGCCCGGACCGTGTCGTTGGGCACGGTGAGGTAGGTGGTCTGGCCCCCGGTGAGGGTGACGTTCTGGGGGGCAATGACCTGGCACCCGTCCGGTGCCTTGGTTTCGGTCAGGGTGAACTGCTCATCGGCGGGGAGGTCGGTCCAGATCACCTGGCCATTGCGATCACTGACGCCGGTGAGGGTGGTGCCCTTGTTCCCCTTGAGCTCGAACTCCGCGCCCTCCAGCGGGCCGCCGCCTGGGCCGGTTTTCACGATCTGGAGGCTGGCTTTGTCCGGGAGCGTAAGTGTGTTCTTCCACTTGAAGTCAGTTGAAGCACCGACTGTGGTATAGCCCGGATCGGAGATGATATAGGACTGCTCCGTGGAGGAGGGGGTGTTGGCCAGGAACAGGTTGTACTGGGCCACGCCGCCCGTGGCCTTGATGTGGAAGGCCCCCACATCAGTGACTGAATCCACGGGGATGCAGACCTTGAAGGCCCCTCGGTACTCGCTGCCGTTGGCGTTGAAGCCCACCATGTGCTGCTTGCTGGTGTCTACCTTGTAGTAGGTGGTGCCGCCCTGCGTCTCAGTCTCCAGGGGGGAATTGTTCTCGGCCACAAAGATGGTGCCCTGGGGGGCGTCGGTGGAGTATACCTTGGTCTTGTAGCCGTCGATCCAGGTGGAGGTGGCGGAGGCCACGTACATCACCCGGGTGTAATATTCCTTTCCGCTAATGGATTCTTTTTTGATGCCCTCCTTGCCACTGAGTGCGGCTCCCTCAAGGCCGCGCTCGTTAATAATCTCCACGCCCCGAATATCCCGGTCCGCCTCGGCCCGGAGGTACAGCCCCGTGTAGAGGTGCTTGGTCCACTGGGCGGCGTGCCGCAGGATGCCCTTGACGCTGTCGAAGATGCGGATCTGCTGGGCGTCCGCGGTGGGCTCCACCACGGCGGTGCGGCCCGCCGTGAAGGCGGTGCCGGGGACGGAGATCTGCCCGCAGGTGGCCCACACCGCCACCTGGGTGGCGTACTTGTACTCTGTCTCGGTGAGGCTGGCGATACCCCGCACATCGTCCTGGTGGAGCTGCTTGAACTGCTCCAGCGTCCGGGCGGGGTAGCCGTTGGCGAAGGCCCCCATGGTCTGGGGACTGCGGTTGTAGGGCTGGACAGTGAGGGACTTGCTGGGGGACACCCCGGTGAGGCCCCAATTGATACAGTACGCGCTTCCCGTCAGGCCGTCGTTGCTGGTGTACTGCCAGTAGCCGCCGCCGATGGTGCCGCCGGATTTCTTGCTCAGGTAATTGCCGAATCCGTCCTGGGTAATCTTCACACTGCCGCTGTTGTTCAGCGTGTCGGCTGCGCTGGCTGGGACGGCCAGCAGGCCAACCAGCGTGGCAACCACCAGCAGCATGGAGATTAGCCTGGTTGAAAATTTGCGTTTCATATTGTCTCCTTTCGTGTTTGGCAAAGGAAAAGGCAGGCCGCTTTTGCGGTCTGCCTTTTCGGGGTTGTGTGGTTGTTTATTTGGTGGAGCCGGGAACCAGCAGCTCTTTGATGAAGGCTGTGGCCGCCGGGGCTTGGTCCGGGTGGTTGGGATAAGACTCTGCCATCAGAATATATGCGCGGTTATAGTGGTCGTTCGCGGACACATCCACGTGGAGCCATTGGCTGTCCACGTAGACCAGGTTCCAGGTGTGGTCCGAGGTGCTGATGGTGAAGCAGGGGATGTTTGCCGCTCCACAAAGAAATTTGAACGCCACCGCATACGAGCCGCAGGCACCCTTTAATTCATTGTTGTGGGGCGAAAAAATCTGTATTTCTCCTGCGGTTGCGTTTCGATCATATTCCAACAAGGTACACAGATAGTCGTTCAGATACGTCACCTTTTCCCGGTCTGAATCCAGCCGGTTTACCTCCGCTATGACGGGCTGGATGAAGGCCAGCGGGGCCTCGAACTGAGGCGGAACCTTGGAGGACACCGCGAAGTAGGGACGTTCCAGAAGCAGAAGGTCGCAGCCGATGTTTTCTCTGATCCGCTCCCTGTACCCATCCATCTCATCCATCCTCATCCGGCCTTTGGGTCTGGCACGGGCAGACGGAGCGGGGGTAGGGGGAAGGATGGATGGGTCAGTATCGTTCAGTTCAGTATTTTTCTTTTCAGTCTTATTAGGGACGGAAAAACCGCTGTCAAGACCGCGCATTTCCAGCGGTGCAGACTGCGGTTTTTCCGCAGTCAAGAGTGCGGCACTGTCCAGCGGTCCAGACTGCTGATTTTCCGCAGTCTGAGGGGCCGGGGGCGGCGGTGCCTGTTCCGGCTGCTGGGGCTGGCCCGGTTCCGGGGGCAGGATGAAATTCTTGACGTAGATGCGGGTGGGCCGTCCCTGGCCCTGCTTCCGTCCTTGTCCAGCTCCCGGAACAGCTTCGTGGCCTTGTCCTTCCCGCAGCTCATGAGATTCATAGCGTCCTCCTGGGTGAAGTAGATGTAGACGCGCTTATCGCTGTCCATCCAGCCGTTTTTCACCGACAGCCCCATACGGTCCAGCAACAGGCCGTAGAGGACCTTTGCCTCAACGGAAACACTCTTATAACGGGGGTCGGTCAGCAGGGTCTTGGGGATACGGTAAAAGCTGTACTGTTCCGCTTCGTTGCCGTAGTAGTAGTCCAGATTCAGATTTGACGGCATGGTGATTGCCTCCTTTGAAATATGCGGAAAAACAAAAAAGCGCCCCGGCGACCATAATAGTCACCGGGGCGCTCATGCTCCTGCCGCTTGTAGATTTGTCCGTAAACGCAAAAAAGCCCGCCCCCAACTGATAATTAGTCAGTTGAGGGTGGGTTTTGGAATATTGTTACCACTTTTCGCCTAAAATGCTTCTCTTACCTCGGATGTAATCGGTCAGAAATACACTGTGACAGGTCTGATAGGTGAAAAACTGCCACGCGACGAGTTTTCCCGTATCCAGTTTAACTTGGAAGAAAGGGAACAGCAGATTGGTCCAATTATCGTTCTGAAAAACCATGACCTTCTGAAATTCTTTCCTCTCCAGCAGGATGCCGCCATGGATGAATGTCTCATTAACCACATTTGCCGCTTCATAGGGGTTCATATCACAGTCCTGGATGATAAGCCCCTCTCCGTACTGCCGCGCCATTCCCGGCAGGTCATCCACGGTGATTTCGATAACTGTAACAGCCATGTGCCGCCTCCTTCAAGGTTTGCTGGACAGCCCGGATATGGGCCAGCCACCGCTGGCGGGTATCATCACCGATCCAGCATTGATATAACTCACACTCCGGGTTCTGGACGCTTTGCAGCTCGTCCAAAAGGATTTTGAAATCAGCCGGAGTGACAACAAACTCCTTAATATGATGGTCTACCGGATCATAGTTTTCGCCAACATACTCGGTGACGATCAGCTCCCCGGTTCGATAGTAGTCCGCCAGACACTCCGCGATCAGGAGTGCCGCATGGGTAAAGTCTCGCGGGAAGTTGGCGTTGATGTAGCAGTCCAGCCCCTCCGGGGGACAGCCCCGGTTGGTCCGCTTGATGTCCTCCATAATATCCTGCCGCAGCAGCTCAATGGCCTCTGCTGTATTGAAGATGGCGAAGTCCACTGCTTTCAGTTGTGTGCCTACGATAGTCCCCAGCAGGTCCAGTCCGTAGTCACTTTGACGTTCTCTAATGCCCCAGGCTCCCATTTTTAACCTCCTTCGTGGTCTGAAAAAATTTGTCCTTTAAGTGCAGCCTTGGTTTTTCACCCCCTCCCGTAGACCCCGTTTGAGGGCCGTTTTTGGTGGAAAAAGAATAAGGACAAACCGCCAACCCGTTGCAACACAAGGGTTTTCCGATTTGTCCTTATTATCGGACAAAATTTCCCGCAAACCCTGAAATTTCAAGGGCCGCAAGGGTCTTACCTGTCCCTTGCGGCCTTGTTTTCCCTTTTGTTTTCCCTTTACAGATTCAAGACGCTCTTTGCAAAGCTCTCCATTCTGGCCGCGCTGGCCTGCTGCATGGCCTCGGTAAAGTGTGCGTAGCGGTCCAGTGTAAAGGCGGCGGTAGCGTGTCCCAGGTTGCCTTGCACCGTCTTGATATCGTCCCCGGCGCGGATAGCGTTCACGGCGTACGTGTGGCGGGTATCGTGGAAGCGTACACCCTCCAGCCCTGCAAGGAAAACAATGCGCCGGAATTGGTAATCAACATTGCGTTGATCCAGCGGCCCGCCGGTCTGGTTGGTGAATACCAGGCTGTGGGGATTGCTCCAGAGCGGCCCGGCTTTTAGCTGCATTTCGCTTTGCTTGCGCTTCTGCGCCCGTAAGGTCCGCAGAACCAGCGGGGCGGCGGTGATTGTCCGGCCCTTTCCGCTTTTCGGGGAGACAAACAGGCCAGACTTTTCCCGGTGCTCTGTCCTGGAAAGCTGCTTACTGACGCTGATCGTGCCCGTGGTGAAGTCCACTGCATCCCAGGTAAGGCCAAGAATTTCACTCTGACGCATCCCAGTAAACAGAGCCACGGTTATCAGGTGTTCCAAGGAACGGCCCGCAGCCGCATCCATGAGCGCGGCAAGCTGCTGATCGTCGAGCGGGTGTATCTCTTCCCGCTCTTTTCGGGGAAGCTCACAACGGTTGGCAGGGTTCTGCGCAATATAGCCTAAGTCAACGGCCTTTTCCAAGGCTCTGTGAAATACCTGATAAACCAGGTGGGCAGAGGCCGGGGACAGCTCCATGCCATTGATGAAGCTCTGTACCATGTGCGGGTGCAGTTCTGTCAGCTTTACCGCACCCAAGGCGGGCTTTACGTGGTTTTCAATAGCGCCTTTGTATGTGCGGACAGTGCAGGGCTTCAAGCTGCCCAAATAGTCCTGCTGCCAGGTGTCCAGCCATTGACCTACGGTCATCCGCTGAGGGGCGGTGTATGTACCCTGATTGACCTCCACGGCGGCGGCCTGCATCTTCTCCCGGACTTCCTTCTGTGTCTTCCCGGTGAAACTGCGCTGGATCTGTCTTCCCGTCCCAGGGTCCCGGCCCGTAGTGATCCGGGCTTCCCAGTATGTGTACGGCTTGCCGTTCCGGGTCACAGTTTTCTTGCGGATAGTTCCGGCACCTTGCGCCGCTCTTTTTCCTGCCACAATCGGTCAACTCCTTTCTCATGCTCATGGCCCGCCCGCAACCCTCCACGGGCGGGCCTCATGGTAGCTTAAACTTTCGCGGCCCTCAGCCGGTCAATCTCCGCTTGCAGCTCATTAACCCTGTTCACCGCGAAAATGGCATTGCACACTTTGACGTGTCCGGCAATCTCCGTTGCCTCTTCCTTGGTCTGGGTGATCTGCTCCAGGAGAATGTAAAACAAGTGCTGGACCTTTGCGGCCTTATCGCTCATGCCGCTTGCCAAAATAGCGTCATCTATCGCGCTTTCCATGTAATCCGCAATGGTTTCCATCATTTCCAGGCGAATCACAATATCATCAAAAGTTTTCACTTGACGTTTTCCCTTCCTGTCGTTTAGAATGGGAGCGGCGGGGGGGTATCACTAACCGGCCCGCCTACTCTTTTGAGAGTGGTTTCAACTGCCGTCCTTGTGGGTTCCCGCCACAAGGACGGCGCATCTTTTACGCCACACAAAACCGGCGGCTGGTGGTGGTCTTGGTGAACCGCTCCACCACATCGGGGAGGGCCGCTTTCAGGGCCTTGCTGTCCAGCCTGGAGGAAGTGACCGCTTTCCAGGTGACTTTGTACTCCCCGGCCCGCAGCTCATCGGTTCCCTGGGCGGTCATGCTGGACTTGATTGTGTCCTTGATGGCCTCAGCCTCGGCGGTGGCCTCATCAATCAGGGCTTGGAGCTGCCGCAGCTCCCGGATTTTGCTCTCCATCTCGTTCATACTCATGGTGTAAACCTCCAGAATGTTGTTTGATTGTGGGGGAGTACCGGCGGCGGGGGGCTGTTGTCACTTTTCGTGCGCCTCACAGGGCCGACTTACCGAATCCTTTCCCGCTCTTATGTGGTGTTCTTGCTGTTACCCGTCCACCTTCGCCGATGCTGTTCCCTCCTGACATTACCCATTATATCACGTTATCGCTATAAATCAATTGGCGAAATATATAATGTTAGCGCTATGTTTCGTTGGATTTATATATTGCTAACGCTAGACAAAAGGTGTATAATATTAGCATACTGGAGAAGGTGCCGCCATTTGGGGCGGCTCCCCCACAAAGGAGGTTGTCAGAATGGCAGTATCAAAAGCACAGATAAAGGCAACAGCGAAATATGAGGCTAAAACCTACGACAAAACCTTGATACGGCTCCCTAAAGGCCGTCTTGATGAAATCCGGGCGCACATTGAGCCAGCCGGGGAATCCCTCAACGGCTTTATAGGCCGCGCCATTTTGGAGACGATGGAGCGGGACGGCGGCGGGACGGCCTCAGAAACCGCAGGAAAGCCCGTAGGAGCGGCGCAAGAGGCCGGGGTTGTATCCCTACCCTCTGAAACACTGGAAACCGCTCAGAGGGCCGCAGAGCGTCCGCAGCGGCCCGTATATGACGCAGAGAGTGTCAACCGTGTTTTGCCAATCAACATACTCAAGAAAGCGCAGGAGGCCGCAGACAAGCGCGGCGAAAGCCTGCCCCTGTTTCTGGCAATCGCTATGGAAATGAGGATTGACGCAGAGGCAGAGGGAAGCGTAACCATGCCCCCGGAAGCTCTACAGGCGGCGCAAGAGGCCGCAGAGGCAAGGAGAGAGACGGTATCACGCTTCCTGACGCGGGCCATAAACACGCAGATTGATAAGGATAAGTACGAACGATACCGGCAAGAGGATCAACGCAGAGGAAAGTAAACACAGAGGGCGGAGTACTTCTCCCCGCCCTCTGTGCGTGTTACTACCTGTTCTGCCTCTGGATCATGCGGTCCCGCGCAGCGGCGGCGGGGCCGTCCTCCTGGGTCAAGCCCATGCGGGCCAGCATCCGCAGGCGGGCAGCTTCCGCGCCCTCCTGCTGGCCGGTCAAATGCTCATGCGCTTCTTGCGGTGTGACAAACTCTGTCAACCCACCTGACAGCGGCGTTGCGTCAAACCTCATTTCTCTCCGTTTCACTGGTTCACTTCCTTTCGTGATAGCCTCTTCACTGGTTCACTTCCTTTCGTGATAGCCTCTAAAACCGCACGGCAAGGCCAGGAAGCCTCGCATATGTTCTCCCCATGCTCCCGCTCCCAAAGCCTCCTGGGGCCTCTCTGGGCCGTTCTAGGGCTATTCGCAGTAGTCGTTGACAATGTGGCTCCCGGTTTCCTGGTTGAATCGCTCGATCATGCGGTTAAGCTGCTGGCGGAACGCCAGAGAGTGAACCCCACTGACGCGGATATGGCACAGCTCATGCAGAAACAGGAGTTGCACGTATTCCTTGCCCAACTCGATTGCCTCCAGGCTTATACCGATAGCATACAGCGTCCCGAAACCATCCAAGGTCGCATCTTTCCAGAGAATCCCGTCGCATTTCCGTAGGCGCTCCGTTGCCTGTTCGTCCTGTCGATACAGGTAAATCGCAGATAGTTTCCCCACAAGCTCAGGAAAAACCATTGGCATATCTTGCAAATATCGCTTGGCGGTTTCCCGTTCCAGCGTTCCAGGGTAGAAAACCGCGCCCCTCCGCTCAATCCACCGCAGCACTCGGAGTCCGCGATATTCCAAGACAGCCCGCCGATCTGACAGAGGGCCGGCCTTTTTATGGTGTGACACTTCCCCCGCAGCGCAATCCTGTACGAAAGCATCCCATGTTGCCGCCAACTCCTGCGCCAGTAGCGCGGCCTCCGCTTTTGCTGCCGGTGTCTGGAGCTGTTCGATCCATTTGTCAAAATCCCGCCGGGCCTCTTCAGCAGCGGCGCGGGCCTGTGCCAGCTCTTCAGGAGTGAACGGCACAGCATCCCCGGTGCCGCTCATGACTTCCCGCCAGGCTGTCCGGTTTTTCCAAGAGCATCAAACCGCCGTTGATCCCCGTCCAGCCAGTTTTGCACAAGCCCAAGGTCTCCGAACCCGTTACACTCTGCCCGGATTTTGTCAACCTCTGCCGCTGCTGCTTTAAGGGCGGCACTCAATTTGCTCCCCGTCTCTCGGGCACCGTCCAGCGCATCCAAAGCGTTCTGCATTTCGGCGGCAAAGGCGGCAGCTTCATCCTCGCTGGCACCGTAGGTCCGTACTTGTAGCTGCTCAAGCTCCTGGAGGGCCAGACGGCGCACGATCTCCGGGCGGGCCGGGTCTGCGCTCTGCCGGGTAAGGATATCCACCCTCTCAGCGGCGGCTTGCCTATCTGCCTTGATCCGGTCACTCGCAGCGGAGGTTATTGCCTCCATGCTTTTATCCGCTGCCCGAATTGCGATCCAAAGACGCTGATAATCGATAGCAAGGTCTTTAACTGCTGAAAAAACTGCTGTATTCATTTTCCTGTACTCCTTTTCTGTGCCATTTTCCCGTACAGCCTGGAACGGGACAGCATTTTGGGGAAAATACGGGGGGTTCCCCTGCACCCTTCCCCCGTGTATGTGTTTTGGGTTATGGGTTATGGGTTTTGGGTTATGGGTTATGTAGCCCCCCTATAGGGTCCCTATAGCCTCCCTATGCCGTGTCGTTTTTCCGCGCCCTGTTTACCATACGTCACAGAGGCTTCATAATCCGAAAAGCTCTTATCTATGTCTCTCCGAATGCGGTTGAAAACTGTGCGTTCGTTTTTGCTTAAATCCTCTGGCTCTGCACCTTCGCTGAAATAATCGCTTACCGCATGTATCACCCGTCCGGCACTCTCAACTTCCAAAAGCGAAATCATATCGCAGGCTTCAAGGAAGAAACGGAAGTATGCAGGTCTTTTTTCCTTTGCCAAATTATCACCACCCATCTTAAAGTTTCTATTCGATAGCCAATTGGCTAACATTCGGGTCGAAAAACCGGCCCCGCAGGGCTTATCTGCTGCTTGTAGCCTGGGCGCTGGATTGCTCTTCGATCCAGCGCTCTAAGCCAGATACAGGAATCAAGATACGCCTCCCGATCCGAATAGCGGGAAATCCGGCGCTGTGGGCCAGTTGATACGCCGTGGGCCTTGAAACATCGAACGCTTTTGCCAGTTCATCGACGCTTATCATTCTTTCCACTTGATACGTCCCCTTTCATGTTTTTTTGCTTGGTTTGTGTTAAGCATGAGCGGATTATATCAGAATGTATTTAGGAATCTAGTGTCTGAGCATTCCACAAACTTCCTTTTACTTCCCTTTACTACCCGACACCCTTTTTCAGTAGGTTATGCAGAATTAAACGCCCCTGGTATCAATTTACCAGAGGCATAAGCATAGAGAATTTTCCCTTATTTTTTCCCTTTAACCGCATTCACGTAATTACACTAAAACACTTCAAATATTCAGAAAAGCACCAAAAAGTTCTGTTTTCTTATGTGTTAATAGACGCAATTATATTTTGTTTTATACGGTTTATGTCGCGTCCTGTAAGTCCTTATTATGCCATAAGGGCACACCTTCACGAGCAATGCACGCCCCATTATAGCGATAAAAAACCGTTTGTCTACGATTTTGCGCCGATGACCCATGTGAGGGCGTGAATAACCAATGCCCCGCACCCGCCGCAGAAAAATTTTCCCCACCCGTTGCCCTCTCCCCGGCAACTCTCCCCCGTTTCCGCCCCCAGTTTGAGGGAAGACAAACCTCCGCGTTCACATGTACGGAAGCAAGTCGATGCCTGGGCCGGATATCAGGCCAGCGCAGCCGGGCTGTCCAAAGGGCTGTCGCAGCGCACCTTGACAAAATCAACAAAACGAGGGACAAATTCCTCCCATCCGTTGACAATTCTTCCCCGTTGTGGTACGCTGGTCCCATGACGTGAATCATTGTTCACAAGAAGGAATGGAGGAAGCGACTATGTCCTATAACGGTTTTGCCATCGATCAGTACCTGGACGCGGCGGAGGTGACCCGCCAGCTGGACGAACTGATTAAAAAGCCCGTCTGGTCCATCCGCCGTGATAAGCTGGCGGACTACGTGGAAAACTACTTTGACGCCAGGTGTCCCCAGTCCAAAGCGATGATCTCCCAGGCGAAAAAGGTCATCCCTGGCGGAGTCCAGCACAATCTGGCCTTCAACTACCCCTTCCCCATTGTGATTACCAAGGCGGAGGGTGCAAAGCTGTGGGACATCGACGGCAACTGGTACTACGACCTGCTCCAGGCCGGAGGCCCCACCATTCTGGGCAGCAACGTTCCGGCGGTCCGGGATCAGGTCGTCGAGCTTCTGAACACCTGCGGCCCCTCCACGGGCCTGTTCCATGAGTTTGAGTACAAGCTGGCAAAAAAGATCTCCGACATGGTCCCCTCGGTGGAGATGTTCCGGATGTTGGGGTCCGGCACGGAGGCGGCCATGTGCGCCGCCCGGATCGCCCGCCTGAAGACCGGCAAAAAGAACATCCTGAAAATGGGCGGTGCCTACCACGGCTGGTCCGACCAGCTTGCCTACGGAATGCGTGTCCCGGGTACCAAGGGCATCATGTCCAAGGGCGTGCCCAACTTCGTCTTCAAGCATACCGACGAATTTTTCCCCAACGATCTGGAGGATCTGGAGCGGAAGCTAAAGGCCAATCGGCTCACCGGCGGCACGGCGGCGGTGTATCTGGAGCCCATGGGCCCGGAGAGCGGCACCCGGCCCCTCAGCCGGGAGTTCGTTCGGGGCGCGGCCAAGCTGGCGCGGCAGTACGGCGCGCTGCTGATTTTTGACGAAGTCGTTACCGGCTTCCGCATCGGGCTCAGCGGAGCCCAGGGCTTTTTCGGCGTAGACCCGGACCTGACGGTCTTCGGAAAAATCATCGCCGGAGGCTACCCCGGCGCGGGCGGCGTAGGCGGCCACGCGGACTGCATGGCCCATCTGGGCGCGGGCCTGGACTCCTCGGGGAAAAAGGTCCCCAAGGCTATGTGCGGCGGCACCATGGCGGCTACCCCCATTTCCTGCGCGGCGGGGTACTATACCCTCTGCGAGATCGAGCGCACCAACGCCTGCGAAGTCGCCGGCCGCATGGGCGACCGCCTGACCTGCGGCCTGCAGCTGCTCATCAAAAAATACAACCTGCCTTTCGTGGCCTTCAACCAGGGCTCCATCTGCCACCTGGACAACGCGGGCACCATGCACTTCTGCATCGACTGGAAAAAGCCCTGGACCATCCCGGAGATCCTCAAACAGACCGGCATCCGGCAGAAGGAGATGGAGCATATGGGCGCGGCCTACATGGCGGAGGGCATCGTCACCCTGGCCGGTTCCCGCCTGTATACCAGCGCGGCCTATACCGAGGAGATGATCGACGACGTCCTCTCCCGCTTCGACCGTGTGTTCGCAGGCTGCGGTCCCCTGGAGGTCCAGCCATGACCGCCGCGGAAACCCGGGTCCGGGAACAGATCCTGCACGCGGCGGCCCAGCTGGCCGGAGAGGGCCTCATCGAGCGCACCTGGGGCAACATCAGCGCCCGGGTGTCGGATACTCAGTTTCTCATCACCCCCAGCGGCCTGGCCTATGAAACGCTGCGGGCAGACCAGCTGGTACTGGTAAACATTGCGGACGCCTCCTGGGAGGGGGATGTCAAGCCCTCCAGCGAGAAGGGCATCCACGCCGATGCCTACCGGCTGCGTCCCGAAGTGAACTTTGTCATCCACACCCATCAGTACTACGCCTCGGTGGCCGGGATTGAGGGCAGGGCCCTGACGGGCTTCATCCACCCCCTGCTGGGAAAGCGGGTCCCCTGCGCGGCCTATGGCCTGCCGGGTACGACCCGTCTCCGGCAGGCCGTGGAGGCGGAGGAAACCGCCTGGCCGGACTGCCGGGCGTTCCTGCTGCGCAGCCACGGAGGGCTGTGCCTGGGCCGGGATATGGAGGACGCCTTTTCCGCCGCCCGGGCCCTGGAGGAGGTCTGTGAGGCCCGGGTCCTGGACCAGCTGGAGGATGGAAAACCCTACCCCGTCCCGCCGGACCTGGGAACCAGTTTCCGGCAGGGGGATGCCTTCCGGCTGACCCGAAAAGGCAGAAGCAGGCTCTACCCCATTGACGGTGCTTCCCTGCCCCGGGCCGCCGCCCTCCACGCGGCGGTCTACCGGGCGGGCAACTTCCAGTACATTGCCCACGAGACGTCTCCGGAGACATTGGCCGTCAGCGTTTTGGGCCGCCGCCTGCGGCCCTATCTGGACGACCTGGCCCAGATCGCCGGGGCGGACGTCCTTTGCGTACCGGCGGAGCCGGGACGGATCCAGTGGGCGCTCCGGGGACGGAACGCGGTGCTGCTGCGGGGCATGGGAGCCCTGTGCGCCGGGACCTGCGAGAGCGATGTGGATGCCGTCAGGGCCCTGATAGCCAAGGGCTGCGCGGCGCGGCTGTACGCCCGGGCAGTCCCCGGATGCCACCCCCTGAATCCTGCGGACGCGGCGCTCCAGCGGCTGATCTATCAGAAGTCCTACAGGGGGAAAAAGGATTTATGCTGAAAAAGCTGTCAGAGGAGCAGCTGGAGAGACTTCTGGAGGCCGGAGTGGGGGAGTTCGCCCTCCGGGGCCTTGCGGGGACCAACATGCGGACCATCGCGGACCGGGCGGGCATCAGCGTGGGAGCCCTGTATAAATATTACGGAGATAAAGAGCGCTTCTTCCGGGCCTGCCTGGACCGGAGTCTGGAGGCGCTGGACCGGACGCTGGCGGAGGTCACCTCGGAGGAGGCCGGCTTCCGGGAGTACGCCCGGCGGATCATCCGGGCCCTGCTCCGGTTCTCCCGGGAACATGCCGGGTATGTGCGGCTGTACTGTGTCCTTGCCGCCTCCAGCGGAGAGGAGGCCCGGCGGCTGGCGGGAGAGATCGAGGGCGTCACCTCCCGGTTATATGCCGGGACCATCGCCGCCGGACAGGCGGCGGGAGACCTGCGCCGGGACATCGATCCGGCGATGCTGGCTTTCTTTTTCGACAACCTGCTGATGATGGTCCAGTTTGCCGGATGCTGTGATTACTACCGGGAGCGCTTCCGGCTATACTGCGGCGGTACGCCGGAGGAGCAGGAGGACCGGCTGGAACAGGAGCTGCTGAAATTTCTGGAATCGGCGTTTACATTCGAACAATCGGAGATCGTCCACAGGACATAGGGGAGGATACGGTCCGCCCCGGCAGCGTGTGGAAACGATCATGTGTGAGGAGGGATACCATGACCTATGTGCTGGCCTATGACATCGGCACCACAGGAGTGAAGACCTGTCTGTTTTCTGTGGAGGAGCGGATCGGCCTGCTTGCCAGCGCCCAGAAGGGCTACGGCCTGTATCTGGTGGAGGGCGGCGGCGCGGAACAGGACCCGGAGGAGTGGTGGCAGGCCATGTGCCATACCACCGGAGAGCTGTTTTCAAAGGTGGACATCAAGCCGGAACAAATCGCCGGACTGTCCTTCTGCTCCCAGATGCAGGGGCTGGTGCTGGTAGACCGGTCCGGGAAGCCGGTACACCGGGCCATGAGCTACATGGACCAGCGGGCGGGCGAGGAGCTGAAAAAGGGACTGGCCCACGGCCCCCAGATCGCCGGGGCCAACGTTGTAAAGCTGCTGAAATGCCTGAAGGCCAACGGCGCGGTGCCCAGCAGCGTCAAGGACCCGGTGTGGAAGTACAAGTGGGTCCAGAGTCACGAGCCGGACAACTTCGCCCGGACGGACAAGTGGCTGGACGTGAAGGAATACCTGCTGCTTCGCTGCACCGGACGGGCGGTGATGACGGAGGATTCTGCCTACGCTACCCTGCTCTATGATACAAAAAAGCGGGCGTGGAGTGAAAGCTTATGCAGGATGTTCGGCGTGAATATGGACCATCTGCCGCCGGTCATCCAGAGTGCGGACCGGGCGGGAGGCCTGACGGACCGGGCGGCGGCGGAGCTGGGGCTGGTTCCCGGTACGCCGGTGTTCGGCGGCGGCGGGGACGCGTCCCTTATCGGCATCGGCGCCGGAGCGGCGGCGGTGGGCAGCACCCATATTTACTGCGGCACCTCCGGGTGGGTATCCACGGTGACGGACCGGCAGCTGGTGGATGTGGATGCCATGATCGCCGCCATCGTGGGGGCACAGGCGGGACGGTACAACTACTTCGCCGAGATGGAGACCGCCGGGAAGTGTCTGGAGTGGGTCAAGGACCATCTGGCGCTGGATGAGATCGGGGTTTATCTGGAAAAGAAGGATGTGGCCGGCAGTCAGGAGGCGGTGTACGCCAGCCTCTACGACTACCTCACCGAGACGGTAGGCAGGGTCCCGCCGGGGGCCGGAGGCGTCATCTTTACCCCCTGGCTCCACGGCAACCGGTGTCCTTTCGAGGACCCGGCTGCGGCGGGGATGTTCTTCAACATCCGGCTGGACACCGGGAAGACGGAGTTGATCCGGGCGGTGCTGGAAGGGGTGTGCTTCCATCTGCGGTGGATGCTGGAGTGTCAGGCGAAAAAGGTGGCCACTTCTGATCCCATCCGGTTCGTGGGAGGCGGGGCGCTGTCGCCGGTGACGTCTCAGATTTTGGCCGACGTGACCGGGAGGACCGTTCAGACCGTGGCCAGCCCTCAGAACGCGGGCAGCGTGGGCGCGGCGGCGGTAATGGCGGTGGGTCTGGGGGTGATAGCGGATCTGGACGCGGTGGGGACGCTGATCCCGCCGGAGCGGACCTTTGTGCCGGACCCCGCCGTCAAGGCGGCTTATGATAAAAATTACGCGGTGTTCCGGAAGCTGTACGCGGCCAACAGGGCGCAGTTCCGGGCGCTGAACGGTTAGAAAGGATGTGCGGCCATGGATCGCAAGGAAATTCTGCGCTCTCTGAAATTTCTCCTGTTTTCGCTCTCTGCGGGGATCATTGAGATCGGGGCGTTCTCCCTGCTCAATGAGCTGACGGCTTGGAGCTACTGGCCCTGCTATCTCATTGCGCTGGCGCTGTCGGTGCTGTGGAACTTTACGCTGAACCGGCGGTACACCTTCCAATCCGCCAGCAATGTGCCCAAAGCCATGGCGCTGGTGTTCGGATTCTACTGCGTGTTCACGCCGCTGTCCACACTGCTGGGGAATTATCTGGCGGAGGGGCTGCGCTGGAACGAGTATCTGGTGACGGCCATCAATATGATTGCCAATTTTGTACTGGAGTTCCTCTATGACCGGTTCGTGGTGTTCCGGGATTCTCTGGATACCAACAGCGTGGCGAAAAGGAAGGAAAAACGGGAGTGACCGGCCGGACAGGCCTAAAGCCGCCTTTGACGGCCCCATGAGAGTTTGCCGCACGCAGGCGGCAAAAAAATCCAATCGCTTTTCTCTCGGCGTGTACGTCGTAAAGCGCC
>OFFP01001001.1_pt1 | contig 20936 bp, 35 predicted proteins | sample 1521431 | NCBI WGS metagenome assembly OFFP01 (sample SAMEA3504104, study PRJEB24116) | mouse gut metagenome | biome: mouse gut; feature: mouse-associated habitat; material: faeces | place: Denmark | collected 2011
CTACGGCTTTGCCTGTTCCCCCATCTCAGATGGGGGATTAAAAGACTTTTTCATTCATCCTCTATGGCTGCAAACGCATCTTCGATATCATAATCCGGCATCATGCATCACCTTTTTGCCCTTTATTGGACAGCACTCGGAAGCCCTGCCCTCTGAACTGGCGCGACAGAGTTTTCAGCTGAGTCGTGCTTTTGCATATATCACATCTGAGCTCCGCATAATCCCCTTTTTCTATTGCGAAAATCCCGAACGGCACCTGGTCACTTGCTATTTTTAAGAGACCCCGGTATTCTTCCCGGCTCATTCCGTACATCCGGTTTGCTACTTTGACTTTCATTACTCATTCCCTCCTCAATAAAGCTTTCTGCATTTTCTCTGGATATTCCCAAAGTTGCAGTAATAATGGAGATTGCCTCGCTTCTGGTCACGCTTCCTTCTTTCACCATCTTAATAACATTCATAAGAGAGGCTATTTGCGCACCATTCAATTTTACATTGCCTTCTTCGACACCTTCGTTTACTTCAAATTCACCAGCTGCCATATTAATACCAGGTTCTTCCACCTCTGCTATACCCTGCTCCGCCTTTAACCTGGCAATTTCTTCCTGCTTCCAATCATCATCTTTGGTATCTCCATACAGCTCTTCCACAGAAGCTTCGACGCTCATGATCCCGCCCTGCCTTCCTTTTGACACGGTCTCTACCTGGCTTTCGAAAGAAGGGTTCGCATACTCTCCAAACGGGAGATTTGCTTTCACTTCCTCGACCGCCTCACCATGGAGGATATGATAGGCATTGATACTGGCTGATACTAACTCGGGGATCGTCTCCTGCAAAGCTTCTATAATAGCATCCCGCGTATACAGCGTTGCCTTCTCTTTTTCCCTCTGTGCCTCCGCATTGTCCAACTTCTTCACGTCAATCCCAAGCGTAGAAGGGCTTAATACTCCTTGCAGGCAGAGATCCAGCGCTGTCACATAGCTTGCTAGATAACTTTCATGCGGGATATCCGGCTGCTCCGTCGTAACCTCATTCTTCTGCCCCTCCCTCATGTCTCCGTCTGCTGCAAAATACCGGTTGTCAAATGGATTCGGTTTGATAAGCTGCCCAGTTTCCGGGTCATGGGGTACAAGACATTCTGGTATGTATGTTTTTGCCCTCCCGGCTCTGAGCGCATCCATCCATTGGCTCCATGCTTCATCCAACGCATCGAAGCTGTCCACTTTTCCATCAAATATAGAACCGCCGCGGCCTTCGAACTTAGTATTCTCATAGATCTGCAGCGGAACTGCCAGAATCACATTCTTATCAAACGTAATATCCTTGATCGCTTTCGTTGCATCCAGTGAGTTTACCGCAACCTCATCATCACCGCGGTACAGATGATTCTTGATATACCCATGCCCATAGTGCTCGTGGAGCGTATATTTCTGCATCTCCGACGTATATTCGGTCTTGAAAACTACTTCTTTCAGCCGTCCCCGGTGCAGGACTATTTCAATCTTCTCCCCTGGATACCATTCCAAGATCGGATACTGGCTTACATCCGTATCTACTGTGACCTTATAGGCACCGTCACCGATAAACAGCACCTCTTTCAAGGATTTTTCAAATTTTTTGCGGAACTTATTATCCTTCTCTATCTCTCCCCACAGCTTCTCCTGCCGGTCATCTGCAAACTCGAAGTCGTTCATGTCGGAAAGGATGATACTGTTCAAAGTCCTGACCATGAGCCCCGGAAGCCCGGTATGGATCTTGCGCATCTCCATCCCCGGGCTGCACCGGCTTGCCCAGAACTTCCTCTTATCAGCATATTCCGGATTCTGTTGGTACATCTGCTCAAGTTCATTGCCGTCCCCTCTGTACCAGATGCGGTTCCGGATTGCGGCAAGTTCAAAATCCATTACCTCATTAATCTGGATGCTGTAGGGATTCGACGGCGTGATCTGCAGCCAGCTTCGGATCCCTTTTCTAATGTTCTCATTCATCTTATCTAACCACCTCATTTCATACCCTCCATTTCAAAGCCGATCATATTCCGGTAAGGTATCCAGGAATACTGGTTCGCGTTAATCGTATGGTCGTTCCGGTCTTCCGGCTCATCCTTCTCATCGTCCCAACTGTATCGATCCAATTCGGATAAATGTTCTATACAGGCATCCACAACCAAATAGCATCCCTGTTGGATCCAGCCGAGCTGCAGCTTGATCCTGTCTAAGATCTCCACTCTTTTGTATGCGTCGATGAAATTATACAGACATCCCTGCAGCCTCTTATATTTCCTCAGCTCCGTGATCGTCGCCTGATCCGCGGAATCTATAAACACATCTTTTGCAAACCCCCATTCCTTCCGGCACCGTTCTAAAAAATCTACGAACTTCACTGCCGTATCAGAAGGCGCCAGCGGCTGATCCAGATCGGCATTGCTGTACACCTTCTCTTCCAGAGTGATAAGTTTTCTATCTTCTGTGATCCCCTGAAAGATCATTGCCATGGTATCCGGTGACTTTGAAGAATAAGATGTATCCAGTCCGGCAGAGAATTTTTTGAATCTCAGTTTTCCGTTCTCTATCTGTTTCTTCACCCATGTCTTTGTTACCGTATGCTTCTTGCAGTTGAAATTAGGAAAGATCAGTCCGGTTGCCTTACCTCTTAAACCCTGGATCTTATTCTTCCAGATCTTCGTGCCTTTTGGCGTATTCCTGATAATCTTCTGCAGTTTCCCCTCTTCCAATCCCAGGTTATGGGCAAAAGAAAAAAACCAATGCACCCATCCGGGCTTTGGCTCTTCCTTTAATTCATCCTTTATCTCCTGCGGGGTCTCCTCTTCCCACTCTGGCAGCGGCCTGCTGCAGTTGATATATTCCTTGTACACTTCCAGGCTCGGGTCATCCGGATTCAGCGTTGCCATCATATAATCACAACGCATGGAAGCTTCACGGACAAAATCTATATCTGCCGTGTTGATCTCATCAATATACAGACAGCCATACTGCCCGCCTAAAGCTTTTTTCCATTTCTTCTTGTTCCCATATCCAAGCACATAGATCGTCTTATCGCCATTCGATGTATAGAACTTCAAATGCGGGATTTTATCATCCTTTGTACCGCTCCCGTTATATTCCACAAGGACGCCAAAATCATCCAGGATACCTAGATCCTTGTTGATGATGTTCTTCTCCGCAGTACCTGTGTCGTCCGCGGCTATGATATGCAGCTTCTTCGGTGACTCTGCAACTTTCAACATGAACTTAAATATGCCTACCGTCGTCTTCCCGGCTGCTGTAGTACCCTCCAGGAATTCCACAGGAGCGTCGCACCGCAGGAATGCTTTGTACTTCTCGGATAAAAGCAGTCTTTCCGTGCTCACTATCCATCACCACGCATCTGCTCGATCAGGTCATCCAGTTTGGACTTCTCAATGTCCAGACTGCCTGATATGTTGGTATCCTGTTTCGTTGTGTATCCGTGCTTCGACATCCAAAGTCCAGCTAACTGAGCCGGAATCACCTGTAGTTCAAACTTTTTACGGGCATCCACTTCGCACTCTTCCTTCATGCGCGTAACGATGTCAACAAACTTCTCATTCTCTGCATAATGCTGATAAAATGCAGAACGGGAAATTCCTGAGAATACACAGAATCCCTCAATCGTATACGTGATACTGCGCTTCAGCTCCTTGCTAACGAACTCAGAGTTTTTTGAGCTGAATTCATGGGTAAGGACAATCTGGTTATCACAGTATTCTTTGTAAGTTTCCCATGCTGTTCCTAACGCTTTTGCGGTTTTAAATTTTCTCGGTCTTCCCATGAATCCATCACCTCTCTTTTCCGCTTCATCCAAAAATGGCAGCCCGTCACTGCTGACTGCTGCCCCTTCCATCATTTTAAATATTATTTTCGATAAAATACACATTCTTTCATGCAGAATAATCTTCTATACTCTCTAGTCGCATTTATAACAATCTTTTTAAAAAGACCTTCCTGTGTGAGAGCTACACTGCATGTTTCCTGAAAACTTACATATTCTTTTTCAATAAACCAACTCAATATTCTCTGCAATTCTCTCAAGTCTGTTTCTTGCAAATCTGCAACTATATCTCTTTCTTTAAGTACGTTAAAAATTTTTACATACTTACTTTCAAATTCTGTTAGCCTTTTATTTATTTCATTCCAATATGTATATTTTTCTTCTAACTGCTTCACTCGATTAACAAATTCATCAAATGTTATTTTAGGACATTTTGCATCTATTGCTGATGCTAAGACAGGAAATATCAGCTTTAAAGATGAAATCTCTGATATTTTAACTGCCTGCAATAAATTTAAAGGTATAGGTAACTTCGACACTTCCATTCCCGAATGGCATAAAGGAATAACATTTATCTCTCTTATCCATCCAGCTCCTGCTTCAAAATTTATCTAAGGTCGCTTCACAGATTCTGGGCTACACAAAATCAACTCAATTACACAATTTTTTAGAGCCTCTGTTATATTATCCAACCACCTTGATCCGCTTGCAATGCTATCTTCATCAGATGAAACAAATACTTCTAACATCCCTAAAAAACTTTCTTCGATTAATCGCTTTAATTCAATCGCTAGCTCCTTTTCCTCCGTTATGTGCGATATAAATACTATTGGCTTATTCATATCTTTTCCTCCAATTTCAAAATGATATTTATAGCATATCACAAGCATTGAAAGATGTCACTTTTTATTAGTCCGGTTTTTGATACTTCTCCTTGTTCAGTAATATGATAAATAATATCATTAAACAGAAAAAACTTATAGCATGCCCTCATTGCCAAATCTGCCATACTACTTAATGTTCCTACATAAACCTGACTTATTGCTCCGAATACATATTTCGCATCCACATTTTTCACCTTCTTTATTTTTCTTTCAAAAAAGAACGCCCTGCCGAAGCAAAGCGCCCTTTCTAGGTTTGGGGAGGGATGAAACCAAGATGTCTGTCATCACACTCGGTTCAGTTTATACTATAGCATTTTAAAAGCGGACAATCCGGACAAAACGGACAAACTTTAAACTTTTTCCATAAATCGCTCAAATTCCTTTCGAACGCTTTCACCAGATCGCGCATGCAGCAATGTTGCAACCCGCTCCCATGTCCTCTCTTCAAAGATCTTATACCTGATGATCCTCTGCATCCTGATCGGGATCGTCAGCATCCATTCCTCCACCTGTCTCTTGATCTTCTCCGCACTCTCTTTTCTCTGCTCCAGAAGCTTCTCTTCCATACGGAGGCTGCTGTCATCCAGATAAGTGAAGGCAGTACCCTGAACTTTAAAATGCTGCGCCTGATAAGGGAAGCTTGGATTGCTTCCCTTTACGTTCGTCTGGATGACCGTCTTCTTTTTCTTTTTTAACCGCCGGATATCCTCTTCCGTCTCTTTTACAAGCGCACATGCATCTATGTAATCATTCAGGATCCTTTTGTCCATGGCTTCTGTCCTCCCTTATTTCCTGAAAATAAACCTGATTCTCCTTGATCCTGGGAACATAGAACCTGTTCTCCTGCCGGCTTTCTGCCTTGCGCACCTTCCCGAGAAGCTGCCTTGCCGAATCCAGCGCCCTTTTATTCTGGGGATCCTTACTAAACTGCACGACTGGATCCGTAACCTCGAACAGATCTTTATATACCCGGCGCTCTACCCGGCTCTGGTGAAGCCTCATGCCGATCCGGGCGATCTCATCCGGGTCATCCTCAAACTCGATCGCGTGGATCAGGTCCTGGTGCCGCCTGTCCTCTTCCCCGACTCCGCTGTAAGCCATGGAATTCAGTTCCCGGCATTCATCCACGAAATCAAGGAAACTCTTTATCTGCCCGGATACCTTCTTCTCCAATCCCGATCTCCCCTTTTATGTCGTACTTCTTAACCATATATCCCAACACATCACAGCATTCGTATGCCTTCCGGCTGAAAGCCTTCACCGCACCGGGCGCCGGCTTCGACTCCGCCAGGTCTGCCAGATGCCTTTTCCTGTCCAGGCTGATGCTGTGCCGGTTCCTGCGCTGCTTTCCCATATCCTCACTTCCTTCGTTTATTGTCCAATTCAATAATTATACCTGTCCAGCCAAGTAAGAAATAATATATCCTTTCTAACCCCTTGGCATCAATCCTATCCAACATTTTGTCTATTGCCTCTCTGTATTTTGCCTTATCCATGTACTCCTCCATTCTTCACGATCTCAAGCGCCCCAAGAGCCCCACAATTCTCACATTCTATATTTTCTATATCATCCGATATCCGGCAACTACGGCACGAACCACAGATATCACTGTGGGCATACTCTTCCAGATCCTTAATCACCTTGTCCAGGTCGTAGGCGGTAGGCTGTTCTGCAACCGCCTGTTCCAGATTTGATGTCACGTCAACCAACACATTACCTCTCAACGCCTGCATCAATGCGCTTCTACTAATCAGATCATTACTCATCTTCCTTCTCTCCCTTCTGATTCGTCGTTTTGCCATACATGATCTCGTCCCAGTCCTTTAGGACTTCTTTGATCACTCTATCGCTGTATTCCTTATTCTCTCCCTTGCCTCTTGGAATCATCTACCGACTGCAATTACAAGTGCATCCTCGCCAATATCATCATTCCTAACCCGTTTCGGTTTCTTACAAATTTCAATCTGCTTGTCCCTGTTATACCCGGTCGCCTCTTCCAAATTGGTCTGAATACACTTTATTCTTTTCAATCTTTCCTCCAAAACAGCTCTAGGATATCCTACTTCCATTGTTTCAGCACTTCTACATCCTATGTCATAATAATCTGCCAGTGCTTCAATCACAATCCTGAGTTCCCCTACACATGTTTCAATCCACTTCTCATTCATCCCTTTAATATCCATATAATGCCAGAAGCGTTTCATCCGTTCATCGAATGTCTGGGATGGATCCACACTTTTTTCTCTCTTTTTCTTTACTTTTACAGAAGATTTATGTTCTTCTGGGAATAAGTTTAACTGACCTTCCATTTCTCCAAAGAAGCCCGTGTACACGTTACCCCGGCCGGAGGCTTGGCTCCTTTCTATGTTTTTATTTCCTACTAACAAAAATTCCAACCACCAAATACTGATGATTGGAAATTTGTATACATTCTGTTATAATATCCGTGTGATGGCGGCCAACCTTCACCTTTTACACCGGAGGTTATCATGGCTTACATCATTAGCTTTATGATCGCGTATCTGGGTTACCGGGTCACAGGCTACGACTTCTTCGTCCTGCTGACCCTGATATCCATATCGCTTGACATCTACAAGGATTTGACAAAATATTTTAAGATACTAAAGAGATACTTGATATACGCTAAGGATAAAACTGCCAGACGGTAGATACATACTTCAGATAGTATCCGGTCCACCTTATTCCGGAAAACGTACAAATGACTTTTAAATGAATCTGTTATCAACCAGCCGCCATCATTTTATTTTATACTAATGCCTTGCCCTTCCACAAGAAAATCCTTTCGACATTTTCAGCAATTTTTCGGCATTTTTTTCAATCTTCCCAATCACCAGTATTCAGTTATCAATGCTCTACTAATTTGGAATTGTCACAAAATCTGCCAACGGCAGTATTCGGTAGAAGCTTGGCACCTGATTTGTTTCCTCCAACCATTCATTGAATGCCTTATCAATTTTTTCCTGCAGCTTGTCAGCATTTTTATAGCCTTTCCGGTTCTCAAACTCTGGCCAACCTTCTGCCGCCTCTCCGACTTCTTCATAGGCATCTTCGCCTACCTGATCCAGTAAAGTATCTGCATTCAAATGCGGAACGTAAGCTTCACAAATCCCTATAACAATCTTCTCTCCAGGCTTTTTTCCGCAACTTATGGCATCCTTTATACGTGCTTCAATAGAATCAAATTTTCCATGATACCAAATATCATCTGTCTGGTTTTCAGTCCATGAATATTCCTTATTCATCTGCTTTTCTCCCTTTTCCTACGCCCGATCCAGTCCTCAAACAGCTGCACATTCTTCACGGGCAAGCTCAACAACCTCCACTGCCTGTCTAATCGTCAGTTCAGGGTGCCTCCCCGAAAGATAAAAAAATACGTCTGCATCAAGGCAGCCATTCTTAGCCAATTGCGGCTCATTGAGTACATCTTTCAAAACCTCATTTATCTCCATCTCTACCTCCGCTAACTTTCAGCTTAACGCTTCAAACAATTCTTTCAGTTTACATTCTCCACAAATACGATCTAGCGTTGCTTAATCCGGGCATACGTACGGATATTTGCAATACCCATCACAGAGCGTCTCCGCCGCCTCTTCCAGATTGTCTTCCAGTACCGCCAGCTTCTTCACCGCCTCTGGCAATAATGCCCTGTCCCGGATCACAGGGATACCCACGTGGTATTCTGTATACCTCATGTCCTCATCCTCCTTTCCAAATCGCCCGGATCCTTGCTTTCAGGCTCTCCATCACCCATTCCTGCATATCATCTTTCCTCTCCAGGGCTTTCATCACATCCTCGTCTCGGGTCCCGCTACAGACCAGATGATGGATGATCACCCGCTCGCTCTGCCCCTGCCGGTGGAGCCTTTTGTTCGCCTGGGTATAAAGCTCATAATTCCAGGTCAGCCCAAACCAGACCACATGGTTGCCGCCCTGCTGCAGGTTCAGCCCATATGCACTGCTCGCCGGATGCGTCAGTAATATATCGATCTCTCTGCGGTTCCAGGCATCCTCATCGCGGGACGTTTTCAGTTCCCGGATCCGAAGCCCTGATTTCACCAACGCTTTCAGGATCCTTTCACGGTCATGCTGGAAGTTGTAGAACACCAGCGCCGGTTTCCCCTGCAGGGATTCCACAAGCTCCATGAATGCCTCTATCTTGCACCCATGGACCTCATGCACGCTATGGCCATCGTCATAGATCGCACCGTTCGCCAGCTGCAGAAGCTTATTGCTCAAAGCTGCGGCGCTGGTCACACTAATATCATCTTCATCTCCTGGCAGCTCCAGCACCATCTTCCTCTCCAGTTCACGGTATGCCTTCTCTGCCTTCGCATCCAGGACAACCGGCACCTGGTGGTAAGTAACTTCTGGAAGTTGCAGGTAATCTTCAGCTTTCATGGAAATACAGATATCCGAGATCTTCTCCAGGATGCTATCCTCACTCCCAGGCTTTGCCCTGTAGTTGTAGACCACATTCTGCCCGCGGTCCCCCGGGTCAAAATACCGTTCCCGGAACTGCGTATACCTCCTTCCCAGCCTTTCGCCCCCGTCCAACAGGTAGATCTGGCTCCACAGGTCATCAAGCCCGTTGGGGGAAGGCGTCCCGGTCAGCTCCACCATCCGGTCGATGTGCGCTCCCATGCTTGCAAGCGCCTTGAACCGTTTTGCACTATGGTTCTTGAAACTGCTGGACTCATCCACCACAACCATGTCGAACGGCCAGGAATTCCGGTAATAATCCACCAGCCATACCACGTTTTCCCGATTAATGATATAAATATCCGCCGGCGTATTCAGTGCCCGGATCCGTTTTGCCTGGCTTCCCAGGACGACAGATACCCGAAGCATCCTTGTGTGGTCCCATTTATCCTTTTCCCTGGTCCATGTGCCTTCCGCGACCTTTTTAGGTGCGACCACTAACACCTTACGCACCTGGAAGCGGTTATACTTAAGGTCCTTGACCGCTGTCAGCGTGGTCACCGTCTTGCCAAGCCCCATATCCAGGAAAAGCCCCAGCTTCTTGATCTCGATGATCTTGTTGATGCAGTGCTGCTGATACGCGTGCGGCCTGAATATCATTTCACATCACCTCCCCGATATTCTCTCCCGTGCCTTATAGCCCATATCTGCAGTCCAGCGACTTGCTGGCGTCTTCAAACCCGCGGTCCTGGAAAAACTGGCTCAGCCCGTCCAACCCGTAAATGACTGTCACTTCCTGTCCTAACCTCCTAAGCCTCCCGATCTGCGCCTCCTGCAGGGTTGTCAGCCTCCCTTTATCCGTTTTCAGTTCCACGAATACCGGCTTTCTGTCCGGAAAGACCACAATCCTGTCAGGTACCCCGTCATTGCCCGGGCTCACCCACTTGTACCAGCTTTTTCACCTCGTACACAAGGATCTTCTCAATCTCCGATTCTCTCATCCTTTATTTCCTCCGTCTAAATGATGCCGCCCGTTCCCAAAAGACCCTTTTTCCTAACGTGTATTACTGACATATTTCTATCAGGCTATTTAGGTAATTTAGGCGGTGTTATATATTCCCCTATTTTATCTATTTTTTTTTATTAGATACTTTGGTAACATTGGTAATATATAATGATTTTTCCTGTATTTCTGCGGTTTTTGATGTTGCTGAATGCCGTAACCGGATAAATTTTTAACTGTAACACTGGTAATGTTACCAAAATCATGAAAAATCACTTTGTTCCCCCTAATCCCCGGCTGTCCACGACACTATGTACACGCTCAAATCCCCTCTGGATGCCGTGCGGGCCATATCTTCTCTTGGACTTGTTCCGCCTCCATCCTGGCGCCGAAGCCAAAATAGAATTGATCTCCATGCTGTCTTTCCTGCCCATATATTTCGCTTCGCCGTTCAGGCATTCCACCCAGATCTCCATCGCGCACACCTTCTCCCGCTTCACCAGGGTTTCCCCTTCCGGAAGCTTCATATTCCCGCTGTTAAACTGCCGCCTGGACATCAGGCTCAGGGAATCCCAGTTGGACGGAATATCCCGCTCCAGGAACTCCTGCACGATCCCCTCTTTCCCCGACAACTCCCTGTGGCTCTCCTGCATCACCTCTGCCGCCTGCTCAAGCTCCTTTGGCAGATACAGCGGCTCACCAAGCATCCAGTACAGATACGCCTCTGCCCAGATCTGGCCCACTTCACGCGGCAGATCCCGCCAGACAGATTTTTTCGCCGGGCACACCCCCACATCCACCGGCCAGAACCGCCTGTTCCCTGTCACATCCTTCAGGAATTCTTCTTCATTACTGGTACCGAAGAACACACACCGGCGCGGATATTTGTCTGTACGTTTTCCGTATGCCGCCCGGTAAATATCATGGGTCTTGCTTAAGAACTGCTTGACCGCGTTCGTCTCCTGCTTCGACATGGCTGTAAGTTCCCCGACCTCATTGATCCAGGTCCCCTGTATCAGCTCCGCCGCCTCCTTCCCTTCAAAAGTCGTCAGGGAATCCGAGAACCAGTCTTTTCCCAGAAGGGATAGGAATGTGCTTTTCCCAATCCCCTGGGGGCCTGCAAAGATCGGCATGTAATCGTACTTCACTCCACCCATAACCGCCCTTGCAACTGCCGCACAGAGAGATTTGCGCATCACCGCACGGACATAAGCGCTGTCTTCCGCTCCCAGGTAATCCACAAGGAGCATATCAAGCCTCTTAACGCCGTCCCATTTCAACCCCTTAAGATATTCCTTCACATCATTGATCCGGTTCTGGCTTCCAGCAATCAGCAGCGCGTTATCCAGCTTCTCCTTCCCAGTAATCCCATAAAACAGCTCCATATAATTGTAATACCCGGCATCATCAGAATCCCTCCACCTGCGCCGGCCGTCCTCCATGCTCCAGGGCACCTTGCCTATGATAAGCCCGCAGCTTGCAAACTCATCCGTCACGATCTTCCCTTTCAACAGGGGATCATTTTCAAGGACCAGGACCGCATTATTGATAGTCTTGGCAACCTTCCCATTCCCGTCACGTGTCAGCCGTCTAAGCCATTCCAGATCCGGCTCCTGACCGGGATCCACTTCTGTATTTTCCTGTATGCCGAATGCCCTCTGTGCTTCTTCAAACTTCTCCTTTGCCATCAGGGTCGCGACTTCCGGATCCGTAGCCGCCAGCTGGCTCATAAGCACAAATGACGGCAGCTTATTATTCGGCGTCCCCTCCTTCGCTTCCTGGTCTTTCTCTCCATACATATGAAGGCGTACCAGGTCAAACGCGTTGACCAGAAGCCCCGAACAGGGATCCGTGGCATGATGGGAATACAGGAACATATCTCCATCGTACACCACTGCCCCGCCTACGGTAGAACCGCCTGTATAGGTATATCTGCCCGGCATAGCCGTCTCTTCATACATCCCCGGGATAAACTTCTCCATCGCCTGCACAATGTTATAAGTACGGCAGAAAGCACCAATAATCCCTCTTTTTGCCGTCGGGTCTTCCTGCTTTGCCAACCGCCGTCTCTCTGCCGCTTCTGTCCCAGGAACCTGTGGCCACTGCATCACGTCTCTCCAGTCCCCGTACATTCCCAGGATCCCGTCCACACTGCAGAATCCATTATCATACACCTCATAGATGTACTCGCTGTCCCTGCAGCAGCTTGGCCAGTACATAAGCCGCGATACGTCAAACGTGGTCGGGTCACAGAACCCGATCCCGATCAGGGATGCCAGCTTCCTCGCCACTGGTTCATATTCATCCGCAGCGGCAGTCCGGTCAAGCGGTACCACAAGCCGAAGACGCGGGGCGTATCCGGTATGCTTGCGCGTACTGTAAACCGCAGCCGCACACCCCAGGGCGCTGATCCGCCTTAAGACCTCATCCGTCTGCCCGGATGGGATCTGGTCCATATCTAAAGTGACCAGATCCCGCCCTTCCGCGTAGGCGGCTTTGCGGATATCACGGGCAAACGTGCCCCCGACAAAACCGCCGACATCCTTAAGCTCATCCTGCTTTGCTTTTGGCATGGCAAGATACTCTTCCATCGTCTCCGGGCTCCTGACCGGGATCCGCAGCCGTTCGGCAAATTCAGACCAGAAGGTTTCTGTCCTCGGCCAGTGCCTTGTCTTTCTGGTACCTGCCACACTGACCAGAATCTTCCTGTTATTCTGCATATTCCAGCCCCTCCTAATCCTTCATATAATAATCACCCTCAAAACCCGCACCCTTCAGCACCAACCCCGGCGCCCAGGGGATCGGCTCCGCCATCAGTGTGCAGATCTCATCCACAGTCACATGCTTTGGCGCGTCAATGATCACCTCGTCATGTACGTGGAAGACAACCTGCAAGTTCTTAGCATGGATCCGCTTCAGTACCTCTGCGAGACAGTCGCGGGCAATCGCCTGAACGATATTCTCTGTCATTTTTCCACCATAGCTGCCTATAGCCTCCCACTTCTTGCTTTTTCCAAGCCCATAATAATATACGGTTGAGCGCCCAAACCGGTCGTCACTGATAAACGGTTTCGGATAAAATAATTTCCTTCCACTTGGCAGCTGCACCGTAAGGAATGACTGGCCATAGACCAGATCACCTTCCAGCGCAAAGAGCAGATGCGGGATCGCCTGCGGCTGTGCTGTCTGTACACAGTTAACGGATGCCTGCTGTACTTTCCACCACAGATCCCGGATCCGCGGGTTCGCATCCCTCCATCGCTGTACAATATCCGGTAATTCATCTTCCGATAATCCCATATCCAGTGCACCCATCTGGATCAAAGCCGCAGTACTGCCCTGGTATCCCAGTGCAAGTGTTGCCACCTTCCCTTTCTGTCTCAGGCTGTATTCCGGATTTCCTTTTACAATCTTCTCGATCGGGACATGGAACATCTGGGATGCCGTCGCTTCATAAATCTTCCCGTGGGTCGCAAACACATCGTTAACCCACTGCTCTCCCGCAAGCCAGGCGATCACCCTCGCCTCAATGGCAGAAAAGTCTGCAACAACAAATTTGTTACCGTCAGACGGGATAAACGTAGTTCGGATCAGTTGAGAGAGAGTATCCTTCACATTGCCGTACAAAAGCTTCAGCCCGTTGTAATTCTTTTTCTTCACGGTCTCCCTGGCATAATCCAACGTCTTGATATAGTTCCGCGGCAAGTTCTGCATCTGCACCATACGACCCGCCCATCTTCCTGTGCGGCCCGCGCCATAGAACTGTGTCACTCCGCGGATCCGGTCATCCTGACATTTTGAAATTTCCATCGCAGTATATTTCTCAATTGAGGTTTTCTTTAGCTGCTGACGGATCTCCAGCATCCGGTGAACCTCCTCCGGATAATCCCTTTTAAGCATTTCAGATATGGTCGCTTTCTGCATATCCGGTACTTCATCTCCCGTCCTTTCATAAAGCCAAGCTGACAACTGTTTTTCGCTGTTTGGATTTACCAGGCTTGTCAGGCTAACAGCTTCTTCCGTCAACTGCTGCTCACAGACCGCGTTGATAAAAAGCGCCCCTTCCAACATCTTTGTATCCACCCTGACACCAAACGCATTCATGAGTACATCCATCTGCCAAAGCCTTTCTTCATCCATAGGCATAGGAAATAAATTTAGCCTTTTTAAAATAGAGCTTTCTGTCACTACATCCCGCACGCAATATTCTTTAAACAGCTCCCACTTTTCCGGGGCATGCCTCGGCAGGTTCCAGGATCTCCCTCCATTCGTTCTGGTCGGCTTACACGGCACGCAGAAATATTTGACCAAAGCCTTTCCAATCGTAAGTTTACGTTTATCCTGCGGAAGCCCGATCGCCTCTCCCGCTCTCTCGAGTCCTGCCGGATATCCACAATATAGCCCGTGGGCCATCGTACATCTCCACTGTCCAATCGGGGTGACATGCCCTGCCCGATTCAGACAATACCATTCAAATGCTGCATTATAAGCATGTTTCACCACACCAGGAGACTGCAGCGCATTCAATATCTCATCGGGGATCTGCTCTCCCTGTGTCAGATCTACGATCTTAACTTCATTTTCATCTGCTTTATACGCAAACAAGAGTATCTCAAAATCCGGGGACTGCGCATACTTATACAGTCCCGCCTTCCCAATATCCACACCGCTTTTTGTCTCAATGTCTATACTTAGATTCCGCATAGCGCCAACCTTCTTTCATTGGAAGGGACATCTTGTCCCCTCCCTTACATAGGCATTCCCGTGACCGGGTTGATCTGTCCTGTTGGTGCTGGTGCGGCATACGGCACTGCCTGTGGTGCGTATGAGACCGCAGCCTGTGGTGCGTATGGGGTTACAGCCTGTGATGCCTGGTAGGTATTCGCTATATTCTGCTGTTGTGCAAACCCAAAAGCCTGTGCTGCAGTAGGGGCGCTGCCACCAAGGGCTTCCCCATCCCGTGTCTTCATCACCGGGCCTAATCCGCAGCCAACCCCTTTCTTCCCTCCAAAAGAATACGGGAAAAATCTTACATTTACCTTTCCATACATCCCGCTGTATACTTCCGACTGGTTAATGATCGGATTGCCTAGCGAATCTACAACCTCAGGCGGATAGTCTGCCTTTGCACTCGCCGTAAATACCCAGTGCCCTTTACACTCTGCTCCAAACTCCATTCCATCTGATGGACGTGTGCCGTCCCCATCATGCACCGGAGTCGGCACGATCGGCGGGCACTGCCCGTTCCATTTCTCAGCTATCCCTCTCTGCTTTGCCGCTTCAATCGCAGCATTGATCCGGTTCATGGTATCTACCTCCGTCTTCGGTACCAATACCGTAACACTGTACTTTTCTTCCTGCCCCATCATTGCAGCATAGGGTTTAAATAAATGGCAGTATGATAACCTTACTTCTCCTGTCGTTACATTTGTTAAATCATTCATATATCGTTACTTCCTTCCTACGTTTACTCTGTTTGAAATGCTTCTGCAGCAGTTACTTTATTCGTAATTGCGGGGCGCTTGTCAGATACCTCCGCTAAAGCCGGTTTCCCTGGCTTCTTAACAACATACTTCCCGACTGCCTCCTGGAAATCTTTCTTACCTATCATTTTTTCTATCTGTGCAAGTGTGAGCGGTATTTTCTCCCACAGCGTTTCCTCCGGGGCGATCCCGCCCTTCACTAAGGTATCAAACGCTGCGTCCATATCTGTCCAGGCTCTCGGCCCCCTGCCCTCAACCGCCTTCCAACCGGGAACTTCCCTTCCGGCCAGACACTCTTTCAGGGCATAGACTTTCAGATCTTCCAGCCATTTCGCCACATCTTCACCTTTTTTCAGGTATTCCCCAACTTCTTCATTGCTGATCAAGGGTGGCTTCTTATCCTTAAAGAATGCAAGACGGACATTTTCCTCTGACCGTGCTCGGCACTGTGCTTTCGCCCTGCAGAAACGACAGGTATCCAAGTTGGGTGCAAACTGTCCACCTCCCTTAACTGCCAGTGCCGCACGTTCTTTCACGTATTCTCCAAATTTCAGCAGATCTTCTATAGAACACTCCCACTCAGATATCCCGTCCGGGAGCCTTGGCTGCACAATCGTCAGCCTCGCCTTACTGAGTGGGTAGAAAATCCGATATGACCGGTATGCCCCCAAAGAATACAGCATAAGCTGCGGATTCTGTTCTGCTGAAACTCTGCCAGCAGGCGCTTGTCCGTATTTAAAATCAATGACGTGGACCGTATCTCCATAGAGCAGGATGCAGTCTGCAATCCCGCTTCCTTCAATCTCATCAGCCGGATCCGCATGGGTATATTCCTTGAAATATACCCTCTGCTCAATCCTGACACTCGGCATGGACTTTAAGGACAGCGCTGTATTCTTTAGGTAATCCAGATATTCATCCGTATGCCTTTGCATTTCACCCTGCCACAGTTCATTTGCCTGCAGCTTCTTTATTACACCGTTCAGTTTCCGTTTCCCAAACTCCTTAGGGAAGAAAAAATTTCTTACCTTCGCCTCTGCCAGTTCATGTGCAAGCGTACCCTCTGCCGCGGAGGGCGATTCTGTATCCGGGAACTGCTCTTCCAGTTTCGCGCTTGGAGGGCATGCCAGCCACCGTATTGCGCCAGATGCACTTAACAGTGCGTGTTTTCTCTCAGAATGCCCCATCAGATCTGCGCCCCCATTCCACGAAGTGCGGTTGCAAAGTTCCCATATTGCTCCGGCGGCAGCATCGGCAGGGATTCCACCCCAAAACCTGCCAGAAGATCTTGGAGCTGCGTCTGCATCCCCCGGTCCATCAGAAGCATTGCCGCACTGGCAAGTTCGTCCAATGTATAGGACTTTGCCGATGTCGGGACTGCTGTTGGCTGCGTTGGTACAGACGGTTGCGCCGCAGCTTGTACAACTGGAACTGGCTGCACGGCTTGAGCCTGTGCTGTCTGTTGCACCGGAGCCGGCTGCATTGATACCTGCTGCACAGGAACCGGTTGTGGCTGTGCTGATCCCGGTTGCCCCGTCATTACCTGTACCGGCAGCTGTGTTGCCTGCGCGATCTGCGCACTGCATGCTGTTGTTTGCCGGGCATCCGGAACGCCCCCGTCTGGTTGGCTCTGGGATGTTCCGGGCTGTTGTGATGCCCCTGCCTGCTGAATCTCTGTTACCCGTTTGACAGCCTCGGTAACCACCCTCGCGATCTTATCTATCGCATCATCATCAATCTTAATACACACATGTAAATCCATACTTCTTTATACCTCCTTAAATTTTGACCTTCTAATTCCTTTTATCACTCCACGGCTGGTACTACCCAACTTGTGACAGCCTTACAAAAAATGTATTCAACAGGTTCCCGTTCCCCATACTCTGCAGGGGCAGGTATTTTTCTACTACTTTTAAATCCCCCTTGTTCAAGACTATGGAAAACGCGTGCCGGATCGACCGCTCAACTGCGCTGGGTGTCGTATTGTACATCATGGACAGCTTGTAATACAACATCGACATTTTTGTGCCCCATACCTCGTCTGCCTCAAACAATGCCATAGCCTCCGCAATATACCGGAAACCTTTGATATTTGCCGGCATCCCCATCTCTACCAGGGCGTTCATCGCTTTATTTTTCATTTGAATCCTCTTTTCTTATGTGCTATACTTTAATTGTATATTTGTGTGTGAGCGCTTAAGGATTGCCGTCCTGTATAAGCGCTCCTTTTCATTCCCAGACCACGCCGTCCGCAATATCCCGGTAGAACCACCAGCAAAAATCCTCGTATGTAATGCTGATCCGCCCATCCTTCTCCTGATAGGCTTTCACCGGCTTACCATGGATCCACGGCTTGTCCCGTTCCATATGCTCCCGTGCGTAACGCATGACCTCTTCTGTGATCGGGATCTCTTCTCTTGCATCCAATTCTACTCATCTCCTTTATATGTAAGCCCGATAATTACATATTTCAAAATTCTTAGTGTCGATAGAATTGGATGATTACCATTCTCCTCCTTGACTTCATGGATCCCTCTAATAATACAGGCTAAATCTGCCATTACTTCTATCTCAGATCCTTCCGCCACAACTTTACCTTCTTTACTAATGATCACTTACCAGCTACCCTCCTATCTACTTCCTCAACCGAAATCCTAAGCCATTCTGCCAGTGCCACTTTATTAATCTCATAGGAATTCTCGGTATTACCCGATTGTTTTGGCGGTATTGCAACACCAAAAGTCCAGATTCCACGCTTAATGCGTTCCCGGACCCTCTGCTCACCACATCCAATCGCCCTGGCAGTCTGCGCCGCATTCAGAATATCGTACAATCTCACACCTCCTCCTTCTTACGCTTTCCGGTATTTCTTCAAATGCGTCAATCCACATATATAGATCACCGCCTCTTCCCGGCCTTTTTCGTTAAGCTTCAATAAGCCTTTAAGAAGCTCCAATTGCTTTTCTGTTTCTTTAATCATTTCCTTGATTTCTGCATCTGTCGGAATCTCCAAACCTCACACCACCTCCTTCTCTTACGCTTGTAAATTTCTTCCAATTCTCCTATACTGTACTTACAAGACACTGCCATGTCTGAGTATGAAAGAAAGGAGAAATGAAATGGCTAAGATAAATGGAATACTCGAATACTTAGGCTCGCCTTATCACATTTCAACTATAGACAACGAACCTGTCATCCATCGTCAGCTTGATAATTTTGAGCTAGAAGTTTCGGGATTACATAAAAGTTCTATGAATTGTATTGTTTATGTTTGGATGATCTCGCCTCACCGTAAATTGATAGGTATTTACAGAGAAATCCATACCAAAGAGGATCTGAAGGATCTCCTCGGATACTGTTCTGTCAAATACCAAAATGTTCTTTCCCGAATTCAGGTCGAACGCGAAGACCAAACAAAATAACCGCCAGATCTTGTCTGGAAAGGTTATGATCTTCAAGAATCCTTTCCAGACGTTCCCTTTCTTCTTCTGACTCCGTCAGCAACTCAAATCTGCGCCATTCCATGGACATCTCACACCACCTCCTTCTCCACAGATAAATGAATTTCTTTTCTGAGTGTCCAGATTTCTGTACACCTAATGTGTTATGCTTACCTAAACAGCTTCCTTCTCTTCACTAAGAAAATACTCGATAGATACACCGAAGTAATCCGCAAGAGTTTTGAGCTTATCTACCTTAGGATTACTTCTTCCAGTTTTCCAATCTGATAAAACCGATTGAGAAATACCCGTATCTTTTGATACTTGATATGCTGTTTTGTTTGTTTTACCCAATAATTCAGCAAATTTTTTGTACACTTTTACACCGCCTTTCCGTATCTTATATGTTGTAATTACTACGGAAATGTGATAATATTTATTTACCAGATAAATTTAACATTTCCGTAGTATGCTTTGGAATTATCGGATTTCCTTTGCATACTCATACTATACTATGCATTTCCGATTATGTCAATAATTTTTATCGGTTTTTCATAGTATTATCCATATTTGTGAAAGGTGGACAAAGAATGTATGAGATTTTTGAGCAATTATTACAACAATATGGTGTAAGCGCCTATAAAGTGGCTAAGGCAACTGGCGTGACTCAATCAACCCTCAGTGATTGGAAGCGTGGAAGAAGCACCCCTAAATCTGAAAATATGAAGAAGATTGCCGATTACTTCGGCGTTTCGATTGATTATCTGATGACTGGAAAAGAAGGAATTGAAAAAGAACCACAGCTAACCCACAAGGACGAAAAAGACATAAAAGAAATTCTGTCCAGTACCGAACAACTTCTTAAGCAAGACGGGCTTATGTTCGACGGCCAGCCTGCCAGTCCCGAAGCTATAGATTCTATCCTCTCAGCCATGCAAATCGGGATGGAGATGGCTAAAAAGAAGAATAAAGAGAAGTACACTCCTAAAAAGTACAAAAAGGATTGATGATATGGATGATATTAGAAAATTAGCAAATTCACTTGCTAAGAAATACCAGAGCCGAAACCCTTTTGAAATCATACAGGGCATGAACACCATTCTGGTATTTGCACCGCTTATTGATGTACGCGGCTTTTATCAATACTTTCAAAGAAATAACATTATATACATAGATGAACATTTGCCAGAGTACGAACAAAAATTTGTTTGTGCGCATGAATTAGGGCATATGCTCATGCATCGAAAAGAAAATACCGTCTTCATGGATACCAGAACATACTTGAAGACCACACCTCATGAAACGGAAGCTGATAAGTTCGCAATGGAATTGCTAGTTCCAAATGAAATTATTTTAGAAAACTGTAGAAACACTACCGAGCAGCTATCAAGGCTGACTGGATATTCGGAAGAATTGATAAGATTAAGGCTTAAATAGCATATAACCGCTCCGGCGTTTATATAGATTTCTCAATGTAAGGTTGAATAAACAAAAGAAAGTGAGTATACAAATGGATTTTATTGAAGAAATAACTCAATTTTCAAAAAGAATCGAGCATATTAAGGATAATATATACACAGAAGAGGCTACCAAGACGTCCGTCATCCTTCCATTCTTCCAATTGCTAGGATACGATGTGTTCAATCCTTTAGAGTTTATTCCAGAATATACTGCGGATACAGGAATAAAAAAAGGAGAAAAAGTTGACCAATGTCATTTAGTTAAGGCATTGCCTTATTGGCTTCTCTTCAGGCAGGGATATTGTAACGTCTATCTCTGCCTGATTTTTCTTTTAAAGGGAGATTTGTCTGTATTTATGCAGCACAAAAAGACAGATTGCCATCTGTCTGAAAAGAAAGTATACTTAATATTGAG
>OFFP01001002.1_pt1 | contig 20923 bp, 18 predicted proteins | sample 1521431 | NCBI WGS metagenome assembly OFFP01 (sample SAMEA3504104, study PRJEB24116) | mouse gut metagenome | biome: mouse gut; feature: mouse-associated habitat; material: faeces | place: Denmark | collected 2011
CTGGCAGGGAACCCATGATTTTTTGGAAAATACGATAACAAAAGAGAGGATCCGTTCCGGGTGAACGGCGGAAAATATGAAGACAGAGATTCTTTACGAAGATGGAGATATTCTGGTGGTACGAAAAGCGGCGGGGCTTGCCACACAGACGGCCCGGGCGGGACAGCAGGATGTGATCAGTGAACTGAAAAATCACCTGGAGGAAAACCTGGAGCTGACAGAAGTGTCAGAAAAAAGGAAGCTGCCTTATCTGGGGGTGATCCACCGGCTGGACCAGCCGGTGGAAGGGCTGCTGGGTTTCGGAAAAAACCGGAGGGCGGCGGCAGACCTGACCAGGCAGCTGCAGACGAAAGAGGAAGGCGGAACTTTCAGCAAACAATATTATGCTGTCATCTGCGGAAATCCCGCAGACGCAGAAGGAGAACTGACAGACTATCTGTATAAAAAAGAAGGAAACCGTGCTGCGGTGACCGCGGAAGGGGAACATCCCGGGGCACGCAGGGCGGTGCTGCGGTATACGATTCTGAAAAGAAGGCCGGAAGAAGGTCTGGCCCTGGCGGACATTCAGATTGATACCGGGCGGTTTCACCAGATACGCGCCCAAATGGCCCATGCAGGGATGCCCATTCTGGGAGATTCCAAGTATGGGAATGAGAAAAGCAGGGAGCTGGCCCGGAGTCTGGGCATTCAGAATGTGGCCCTCTGCGCCTATTGTCTGGAATTTATGCATCCGGATTCCAAGAAAGAAATGAAGTTTCAGATCAGGCCCCATGGCAGGGCATTTTCCTTTTTTTCACAGTTATGAATTTCCATGAAAACTCCCATACTATAAGCAGAAAATGATGTGCGGGGGTCAGTATGGCAGACAGGATAAAAGAAAACAAAGCTTTGAAGCTGCTCCTTTTGACGGGAGCAGTTTATTTTTTTCTGAAAGTGATTGCACCTTTGACAGCGCCGGTGTTGACAGCCATTTTATTTGTGACAATTTTCGGGCCGCTGCTGCAGAAACTGCAGAGGAAGCTGCGGATACACAGACAGGTGGGGGCATTGCTTCTGCTTCTGCTGGCCTGCGGAATCCTGGGTGTCCTGCTGTGGGTGCTTTTTTCCTGGATCGTGGGAAGTCTGCCTGATTTTGTGAGAGGGCTGGATTCCCTGGAGACGGAACTGTCGCTTTTTCTGCACGATGCCTGTAATACGTTAGGAAAAATACTGGGAATTGACAATCTTTATCTGGAACAGCTTCTGTATGTGAGGATTCAGGATGGAATTGATTATTTTCAGCTGCAGATGCTGCCGGATATGCTCTCCCAGTCCCTGACCTATGTGAAGGCATTCGGGACTGTGGGAGGTTTTCTGGTCACGTTCCTGATTGCCACGGTACTTCTGGCAAAAGATTATGATGACATTATGAACCGGCTTCTGGACAAAGAGGAATGTTATGTGTACCTTGAGATTATATGTGGCATCGTGCGCTATATTGCCACATATGTGAAGGCCCAGATGATTATCATGGGCATAATCGGGGCGCTTGCCGCCTCGGCGCTGGGCCTGGCAGGGATTCACAATGGCATTTTGTGGGGACTGCTGGCGGGAATTCTGGATGCACTGCCATTTATCGGCACGGGAATCGTTCTGGTGCCCCTGGCTGTCCAGCAGTTTTTTTACGGAAGTTATGTGCAGGCCATAGTCTGTCTGGTGGTGTATGTGGTATGCATCTTAATCCGGGAACTGCTGGAGCCCAAACTGATCGGGAAAAAGGTGGGAGTGTCCCCCATTGCCATTTTGCTCTCCATTTATGCGGGCATCAAACTCTTCGGCCTCTGGGGTATTATAGGAGGGCCGCTGGGCTTTGTGATCATATACCAGACCTATCTGAGCCTGGAAAAGAGAAACGCCGCCGGAAGGCCCGGGCCGCAGGGGAATTGTTGACTTCGGATGACAGGTCTGATAGAATGAATTTGGATTTTACCGGGGACGGCCAAAGCCTGTTCCTGGCAGGCAGGGGGTAGGAGATGAAGAAAATAAAAGAGATTCTGGCTGACCCGAAGACAGAAGTGTTTCTTGTGGCAGTTCTTTTGCTGGGCGGGATTTTTATCAGGGCGTTTCATTTCGGTATTATCCCGGTGGGAGTGCATCAGGATGAAGCCATGGCGGCCGTGGATGCCATGGCTCTGGCAGATTACGGGACAGACCGGTACGGAATGCGCTATCCGGTTCACTTTACGGCATGGAGGGGCAGCCAGATGAGTGTGCTGCTTTCGTATTGTATGGTGCCCTTTATCAGGATTCTGGGTTTTTCTACGGTTTCCATACGTCTTCCCATGCTGCTGGCAAGCTGTCTGGGACTTCTGGCCCTATACATATTCGCAAGGCAGACGGCGGGCACAAAGCTTGCGCTGGTCTGTCTGCTGCTGGGTGTCATCTGTCCCTGGCATTATATGCAGAGCAGATGGTCTTTCGACTGCAACGCTTTTCCGCATGTGTTCTTGATGGGGGTGTGCCTGCTTCTGGCGGGGAGAAAGCGGAAGAGCCTGCTGTACCTGTCCATGGTCCTTTTCGGGCTGTGCTCCTATTGCTATGGGATTGCGAATTATTCAGTCCCCTGCTTTCTGTTGGCCATGGCAATCTATCTGTTCCGCACCGGCCAGGTGCGGTTCAGGGAACTGATTTGGTGCTTTCTGGCATATTTCCTGGTGGTTTTGCCGGAATTCCTGACGATGCTGATCAATCTGATGAAATGGGATACCATCGAGACGCCTTTTTTCACCATACCGTATTTTCCCCGGACCATCCGTGCCAGAGATATTTTGCTGACACAGTTTTCCTGGGAGCAGTTATGGATCAATATCAAGTGCACTTTTTCAGTGGTATGGGGGAACGGTGATGCAAGCGTCACAAATACGATTGTCAGGTTCGGCCCCACCTATTATGTGACCAATGTCTTTTTCCTGATTGGCCTGGGCGTGACGCTCTATCGGATTCGGAAGATAAAGGATGCCGGGCAGAAGGCTCCTTACGTGGCGCTCCTGGCCTGGCTGTTGATGGGAATCTGGGTGGGCATCGTCACCAGGGAGGTGACGATAAACCGGATCAACATCATATTTTATCCTGTGCTGATGATGGCGGTCCTTGGGATAGTATGGTGCATTAGGCGCTGCAGACTGCTGGCGGCACCCATTGCTGTGGCGTATGGCTTGCTGGCATTGCTGTTCGTGAGAGAGTACTTCGGCGGATGGACGGATTTAAGCCGCATTTATTACTATGAACCGTATATCAACGCGCTGTATTATGCCAGGGAGATTCCATGTGACCGCTATTATGTGACACCGGATCCTCAGGGGCAGGGCGTGAATATGGTGGGGGAGATTCTGACCATGTACTGTCATGAGATTGATGCCCTATATTATCAAGGCGTCAGCAATGTACAGGGAGGGGAGGAAGTCCTGCCTTACAAGGAGAGGTATCTGTTCCAGGATGTGACGGAGGAGATTGTTGCGGAAAACAAAGGCGAGGATGTGGTGTACATCGTAAAGGGGGAGGGCGCGGCACTGTTTTCCCCGGAGGAGTACGACATCTGCTCCTTTTATGACGCGTATTTTGTTGTGTCCGGTAAATGAGCCGTTTGGGCAAAGCTGTGTAGAGGAAAGGATGGAAAATCAATCACCGTTTGGTGGTTGATTTTTTTAAAATTTAAAACCTTTTTTCCATGTGGATAGTTATATAATATGACGGGGCAAAAAGGGAGCGCAAAGGAGCCATCGTGGACGAGCGTCAGTGGATTCATGCCATTCAGAAGGGGGATAAGAGATACCTTGAGGATATCGCGGAGAAGTATTACGATGATATCTTCCGTTTCTGCGTCTTTCAGACGGGCAGCAGGGAGGCGGCCTGCGACCTGGCCCAGGAGACCTTCCTGCGGTTCATCCGGTATGTGGAGAGCTATCGCCACCGGAATCTAAAGGGGTATCTGCTGACCATCGCCATGAATGTATGCAGGAACCATATGCGGAAAAAGGGAAAAGAAAAGGAAATGCTGACATCCCTTGAAAGTCCCTGGCAGCAGGAAGCAGGGAAAAATTCCGGAGAAGCAGGGGAACTGTGGTATTTTGCGGAATCGCTGAAGGACGGAACCTGGGAGGAAAAGAAGCAGGCGATGCCGGAAGCCCGGGCTGTGGAGAGGGATGTACACCACCGGCTTATGGAAGCGCTGGCAATGCTGCCGGAGACACAGAGGGAAGCGGTTTTATGCCATTATTTATATGATATGAAGTATCGGGAGATAGGGCAGGCAACGGGTGCGGCGGTTTCCACCGTGAAGTCCAGGGTCAGGCAGGGAATGGACAAGCTCCGGGATATGCTGCGGAAGGAGGACTTTTGGGAATGAGAGAGCATCAGGAAAGGCAGTCGGAAGGGGCGGAAGAGCGTCCGAAAGGAAGAAATATCCGGGAGGGAGCCGGGCTGACAGAGGCCGGGTTTGTGAAAAAGTTTCGTGAAACCGCAGCATCACTGTCTCCGGAAGAACCCGGGAGAACGGAGGCAATTGCAAGAATCGGCCTGGAAGTCCGGGAAAAAGTAGTTCATAGGGCACCTCCCCGGGAGAACCTGCTTTTGATACAGCTGCAGTATATTTCACCCGGTTTCTGGCTATTACAGGGAGCAGTGGTGGTGATGCTGGTGATATGGGTGGAAAAAACATCCATGGTCCGGGGGGGACTGAGGGATTTCCTGAACTGGACTTCCATCCTGGCAGCATGGATGGGAGTGCTGGGCTGCGGAGACATGGGCAGACATTTTTCCAGGGGAGTGGCAGAACTGGAGCAGAGCTGTTATTTTAATCTGCTCCAGCTGTGGACCATCAGAATGATATTGTCGGGCAGTGTGGATATTGTTGTGCTCATGTTCTGCAGTGTAAGAATTGCGGAGTATACGGTTATGCCATTTGTACAAGTCAGCCTGTATATTCTGGTTCCCTTTGTGCTGTCAAATGTCTTCTGTCTTTTGTTTGTCACTGGCCTGCGGGGAGGCAGGGGATGGTACGGACAGATAGTGGCAGCCTTTGTGACAGGGATATTGGCCGCTGTACAGACCAGAATTCCCGCGCACTTTTATACGATGGCATTCATATGGGTGTGGGTGGCAGCCCTGCTGGCGGGCGGATTGCTGCTGGCCTGGCAGCTGCGGTACATGTACGAAAAAATCAGGAGGGGAGAGGTGTTATGCTGGAACTGACCTTGGAAGGACTGACGAAGAAATATGGCTCCAAAACCGCGGTAAACGGGTTTTCCTATACTATGACCCGGGGGGTATACGGACTTCTGGGGGCAAACGGTTCAGGAAAAACCACTTTGCTGCGCATGATCTGCGGTATCCTGGAGGCTACGGAGGGGACTGTGTGCTGCGGGGGCATGGAAATTGGAAAGATGGGAGCGGAATATCGGAGAATTCTTGGGTATCTGCCCCAGAACTTCGGCTATTATCCGGAGTTTACCGCCAAGAGATTCCTGATGTACCTGGCAGCCCTGAAGGCCCTGCCCAGGGGAGAAGCGGAAGCCAGGTCTGAGGAATTGCTTGGCCTGGTGGAACTGACATCGGTGAAAAATAAGAAGATCAAGACTTTTTCCGGCGGGATGATCCGGCGGCTGGGAATCGCCCAGGCGCTTTTAAACGATCCGGAGCTTCTGGTACTGGATGAACCCACCACGGGTCTGGATCCCAAAGAACGAATCCGTTTTCGGAATATTATCAGTTCTTTGTCAAAAAACAGAATTATTATTTTGTCCACCCATATTGTGCCGGATGTGGAGTATATTGCGGACGAAATCCTTCTGATGAGGGAGGGGAAGCTGCTGGCAGCGGGAGACATTGGAAATATGCTGGAGACGGTGCGCGGGAAAGTGTGGGAGTGCATTGTGAAGCCGGAGGATACGGAAACATACCAGGCCAGGTTCCGGGTCAGCAATCTGCGCAACACGGACAGCGGGGTCAGACTGCGCATTGTGTCGGATTTCTGCCCGGTGGAGAACGCCCGTCCCGGGGACCCGGATCTGGAGGATGTATATCTGTACTATTTCTCCGAAGCCGGAAATTGATATAAAAATAAAAAACAGGAAAAGTGCGGGGAAAGGGTTTTGAGGAACGGAGAAACAGGAAAATCCGGGAAAACAGGAAAAGCGTGCAGAAAGGGTTTTGCGAAACTGAGATGGAGGAAGAATGTTCAAAACAGAATTGTATCGAATTTTATCAAAAAAGACTGCCTGGGCAGCCATGCTTACGGCATTGTTTTTCACTTTATTTTATGCCATAGGAAACAGTGTCTGGGGAGAAGGGGTTATTGACGAGGGCGGTATTCTGTATCATGGGAAGTATGCCATTGCCCGGGATAAGGAAATCGCGGCGGAATTCTCCGGCCCTCTGACAGAAGACACCGTGAGGGAGATATGGAAAAAATACGGGCCGCCGGTAAACTATTTTGACCGCAGTACCAGGATGGAGGAAATGCAGAAGGCAGCAGAAAATGGCGGAAGTGATAATTTCTGCAACCGGATTGTGGCGAAGATGTTTGGAGAGACTGTCCTGGGGGAGGATGGAAAGACGGATTTTGTACTGGCAGAAGGGTGGACAGCCAGCCGGTACGTTCAGGGAGATTATATTTTTGGCTATGGCGGTGGCGCCATGGGATTCTGGGACAGATACCTGATTGCCTATATACTTGCCTGTCTGGCGATAACGGTTCTGCTTTCCACAATGTTTTCCGAAGATTATGCCTGCGGGACTGCGGGTATCATACTGCCTGCGGCAAATGGCCGTCTGACGCTGTGGGGCATACGCATGGCTGCGGGAGGCTTCCTGGCTTCCGTGTATTACTGGATTACCTGCGGAAGCGTGTTTCTTCAGTATATATTCAGTTACGGAACCGAAGGGCTGAAAGTCAGCTGCGTGTTTGCGGAAATGCCAATGTATTTTCCGGATAAGTCTGCTTCCATGGGCAGTGCGGTGCTGACTCTGTATCTATGCGGCTGGTTTTCCGTACTGGTGCTGGCGGTTCTGGTATGTGCGGTATCGGCAAACAGCAGACAGTCATTTGCTTCCCTGGTGCGTTCCCTGCTGCTGTACATGGGGCCCTTTGCGGTGATGAGAATCATCCTGGACCTGCTGCCGGCCGGTGGCATCAATGCGGTTCTTCATACAATTTGCTACAGTATGCCCTTATCCTATCCGGGCTGTTTTCTGGAGGCGCCGGACAAGGCGAGGATCGTTATGACATGTATTGAGCTGACGGCGGCTTTGACGGCGGCAGCAGCCGGAATACATGGTTACTGCCGCCATCAGGTCACAAATTAATGCCGTAAAGCAAGTTTCTCGGCATATTTTTTCAGCGTTTCCTGTGACAGGAAAGGATAGAGGAAGGACATATCCCGTCCGGGGTCAGCCTGTGAGACCAGCTTGTCCAGGCTTTGTGAGTCCAGAAAGGGAGCCATGGCAGGGAGCCGGTCGGGATTGCTTTGGGCCAGTGCATCCAGGTTTTCCTGTGACAGGAAAGGGTAGAGGAAGGCCAGGTCCCGTCCGGGGCCAGCCTGTGAGACCAGTTTGTCCAGACTCTGTGAATCCAGAAAGGGAGCCATGGCAGGAAGCCGGTCGGGATTGCTTCGGGCCAGTGTATCCAGGTTTTCCTGCGACAGGAAAGGGTAGAGGACGGACAGGTCCTGGCCGGGGTCAGCCTGTGAGACCAGACGGTCCAGGGTCCGGGAACCCAGAAAGGGTGCTATGTCTGCCAGATCTTCGGGATGGCTTATGTGTTCTTTCTGAATAAAATGATCCAGGAGATATTCGTCCATATAAGGGGCCAGTCCTACAATGGCAGAAAGCTGAAAAGTCTCTTCATTCTCCAGTGTATTTTCTATCAGCTGATTCATTTCTTTGGGAGGAAGCAGGGGAGCTACCTCCTGGATTTCTGCTATGGTAATAGGTTCTGAAGGATGCTGGCAGTCTGCCTCCGGGTGGATGACTTTTTCCAGTGTCCGGGCGGCATGTTCCGTTCCCAATAAATCATCCAGCTTCAGATGCAGAATCTGGCAGAGCTGCTCCAGTTTGGAGATGTCGGGCATGGAATTGCCCCGCTCCCAGTTTGAGACAGCCTGATAGCTGACCTCCATGGCATCGGCCAGATTCATTTGTGTCATGTTCAGGGAGATTCGGGCCTCCCTGATTTTACGTGCTACGCTCATTGTGTCAAACATAATGTATCTCCTTTTTATTATGATTTCCGGGAAAGTTACAAGTGGTTCCGGCATCTTCCACCCTGCAGTGCGTCCTGGACGCCGGTCCGATAGGGAAAATCTGATTCGGGCAGGTTGTGTCTTATGAAGGGAAGCCTGTACGCATAAAAGGGCAGGTCCGGATCCGCTGAAACCGTCGGGTTTGTACCAGTACGGTTATCATTATAACGGAAAAAGGTAAAATAGGGAATAAAGCAATGCTTGAGTCTGCACATGAGAAGCCGGAGAAAGAAAATCAAGTGATAATTGAGTAAAATTTTCCGGATGTATTTTCAGAATTTAACATTTTGGCAGGTTCAAAAAACAAATAAATGTGGCAATTACGGGAAGAAATCATGTATAATGGACTCATGGACAAAACAGTGCCGCAGAGGGTGCCGCACGGAATGGAGGTAGCATGAAAGACGTATTGTTAAAAAGATTTGCGGAAGTATTTGGGGATACAGAGGGTGTGAAGACATATTTTGCGCCGGGAAGGGTCAATCTGATCGGGGAACATACCGACTATAATGGCGGTCATGTGTTTCCCTGCGCGCTGACCATAGGAACATATGGGGCGGCCAGGAAGAGGGCGGATCATAAGCTGCGTTTTTATTCCATGAATTTTGAGAAGCTGGGAGTGCTGGAATCCTCCCTGGAGGAGCTGGTGCCGTCTAAGGAGGCAGGCTGGACAAACTATCCCAAGGGCGTTATGTGGGCGTTTGGCGAAAGGAATATGGAAATTCCTTCGGGCATGGACCTGATGCTGTACGGAAATATTCCCAACGGCTCCGGGCTGTCTTCCTCTGCCTCCGTGGAGGTCCTGACAGGATTTATTCTGCGGGATTTTTTCGGGTTTGAAGTGAACAATCAGGATCTGGCGCTGATCGGACAGTATGCGGAAAACCATTTTAATAAAGTAAATTGTGGTATTATGGACCAGTTTGCCATTGCCATGGGGAAAAAGGACAATGCCATTTTCCTGGACACGGCAGATTTGTCCTTTGAATATGCGCCCATTGTGCTGGAAGGCGCCAAAATCGTCATTGCCAGCAGCAACAAAAAGAGAGGGCTGGGCGACTCCAAATACAATGAACGCCGCAGTGAGTGCGAGACGGCCCTTGCAGAGCTGCAGCAGGTGGTGAAGATTGACAGCCTTGGAGATCTGGATGAGGAGACCTTTGAAAAATACCAGTCTGCCATCCAGAGTGATGTGCGCAGAAAAAGGGCAAAGCATGCCGTCTGTGAGAATCAGCGTACCATTCGGGCGGTGGAAGCCCTGAAGGCAAATGATGTGGCATTGTTCGGGCAGCTGATGAATGCATCCCATGTATCTCTCAGGGATGACTATGAGGTGACCGGCGTGGAACTGGACACTCTGGTGGAAGAAGCCTGGAAGGTGGAGGGGGTTATCGGCTCCCGTATGACCGGAGCCGGTTTCGGCGGATGCACCGTGAGCATTGTGAAGGATGAGGCCATTGACTGCTTCATTGATCAGGTGGGCAGGGCATATGAGGCGAAAATCGGTTACGCGGCAGATTTTTATGTGGTGGAAGTGGGAAATGGTCCCTGTGCGATGTAGCAGGATAGGGGCACCGGTGTCATAGAAGGAATTTTTCCCGGGCCATGGAAAGCCGGGAGGGAACCGGAGACACAAAGCTGTCCGGACGGCAAAACCGGCATAACATAAAAATACAGAGAGGCAGGGGGCGGAAGAATGATACAGACAGACATCAGAAAACTGGTTAATTATGGAGTGCGGACAGGACTGGTGCCGGAAGAGGATGTGGTTTTTACCACAAACAGGCTGCTGGAACTTTTTGAACTGGACGAACCGGAGGAATCCGGGGAGGGAACTGCCCCGGAGGCGGGAGAAGGGGAGCAGGAGGCAGGACTGGAGGAAATTCTGGCCCGGATGTGTGACTATGCTTATGAAAAAGGGATTCTGCCCGAGAACAGTGTGGCGTACCGCGACTTGTTTGACACCAGGGTGATGGGCATGCTGTTGCCCAGGCCCAGCCAGGTCATCGGGACGTTCTGGCAGCTGTACCGGGAGAAATCCCCCAGGGCGGCCACGGACCATTATTATAAATTCAGCGGGGATTCCGATTATATCAGGAGATACCGCATCCGAAAAGATATGAAGTGGACTGTGGACACAAAATACGGGGATCTGGATATCACCATAAATTTATCAAAACCGGAAAAGGATCCCAAGGCCATTGCCGCGGCCAGAAACGCAAAGCAGTCAGGATATCCCAAATGCCTGCTGTGCCGGGAGAACGAGGGGTATGCGGGCAGGATCAATTATCCGGCCAGGCAGAATCACCGGATTATTCCGGTGACCATTCACGGCAGTCAGTGGGGATTTCAGTATTCTCCTTATGTATATTATAACGAGCACTGTATTGTGTTCAACTTCCGGCATGTGCCAATGAAGATTGACCACGCCGCTTTCTGTAAACTGTTCGATTTTGTAAAGCAGTTTCCTCATTATTTTGTAGGCTCCAACGCGGATCTTCCCATTGTGGGAGGCTCCATTTTAAGCCATGACCATTTTCAGGGCGGCCATTATGAGTTTCCCATGGCGAAGGCGCCGGTGGAGAGAGATTTTACGGTGCCGGGATTCGGGGATGTGACGGCCGGCATTGTCAGATGGCCCATGTCGGTGATCCGGCTTAGCGGTCCGGACAGTGACCGTATCATTGCGCTGGCAGACGTGATACTGGAAAAATGGCGCGGATATACGGATGAAAGCGCATTTATCTACGCGTATACGGACAAGGAACCCCATAATACCATAACACCCATCGCCAGAAAACGGGGGGAGAATTTTGAACTGGATCTGGTGCTGCGGAATAATATTACCACGCAGGAGCATCCGCTGGGCGTCTATCATCCTCATGGGAAACTGCATCATATTAAGAAAGAAAACATTGGCCTGATTGAGGTAATGGGGCTGGCCGTGCTTCCGGCCCGCCTGAAAGAAGAGATGGCAGCTTTGAAAAAAGCGATTTTATGCGGGGCAGATCTTCGGGCCGACGAGACACTGGCAAAGCATGCGGACTGGGTGGAGGAATTTTCGGCCGGATATGACAGAATCGATGGCTCCAATATTGACAGCATTGTGGAGAAAGAGATAGGTCTGGTATTTATGGAAGTGCTGGAAGATGCCGGTGTGTACAAGAGGACGCCTAAAGGCCGGGAAGCTTTTGACCGGTTCACGGCCAGTCTCCTTTCGTAGAGCGTGTCTGAAAATGCATTTCCGGATTGCTGAAAGGATGTAAAAAACAGAATAGGAAAATTTTTCAGGGTGTGTCGGCAAAACGTTTTCCGACACACCTTAAACAGTATGGAGGACGACATGGCAAAATGGGCAGTGATCAGTGATGTACACGGAAATTATAAGGCGCTGGAAGCTTTTGGGGAATATATTGGGGAGCATCCGGTGGACGGGATCATTTCCCTGGGAGATTATGTGACGGATGGGCCATATCCGGAGCGAACCATGAAATTTCTGTATGAAATGCGTGAAAAATATCCCTGTCACATGATTCGCGGAAACCGGGAGGATTATTTGCTGGACAATAAGGGAAACCGGGAAAATTGGAAGCCCTCCTCAGCCAACGGCACATTGTACTATACCATGGAGCATCTCACGGAGACAGACATGGCATTTTTCGCGTCCCTGCCCACGGAGAGGGAAGTGCGGATAGAGGGCTGTCCCCTGCTTTATATTTGCCATGGAACACCCGGAAAAGTGCGGGGCAATGTGGAAAAGGAAGAAGGGCTGAAGGAAAAGGTTATGGCCCGGCTGCCATACCGGTATCTGCTTGGCGGTCACAGCCACCATCAGGAAACCGACATTGTGCAGGGAAAGACTTATCTGAACCCCGGTGCGCTGGGCCTTGCCATGGACGGCGTGGGCCGGCGGGCCCAGTTTGCCATATTATCAGGCAATGAAAGGGGATGGGAGGCAGAGCTTGTGACCATTCCTTATGATGTGGAGACTTATCTTAAGGCCTTTGCGGAAAGCGGTGTGGATGAGGTGGGATTTACGCTGAATAAAGCCGTGAAAAAAAGCCTTGTCACGGGCGTAAATTATTTTTTCCGCTGCATTCTTGCCATGGAAGAGAAAGCCAGGAATACGGGGGCGGCTTCCATTGCGGAATTACCCCAGGAAATGTGGGCGGAGCTGGAGACCCGGTTCGGACTTTAAATGTCCATTACTTTGCCTGATACCGGGCGTTGTATTTGGATTTAAACCGTCGGAGGCGGCGTTTTGTATTTGGATTTGAACTGCCCAAGGCGGTGTTTTGTATTTGAATGAGAGCCGCCGGAGGCGGTATGGAGGTTAGCGTGAAATTTATACTGGCGGCGGTGAATGCAAAATATATACATTCCAATCCGGCCATTTACAGTCTGCGTGCCTGCGTGGAAGAAGAACACCGGAAATCTGTGGAACTGGCAGAGTATACCATAAATCAGCCCATGCAGGAGATTCTTGCAGATTTATATGCCAGAAAGCCGGATGCCATCGGCTTTTCCTGCTATATCTGGAACTGGAGGATGGTGCGGGAGATGCTGGCGGAACTGCCCAAGATCCTGCCCGGTACGGCATTGTGGCTGGGAGGCCCGGAGGTATCCTGGGGCGCGGATGTGATTCTGGACAGTTACCCTCAGCTGAGCGGTATCATGGCGGGGGAAGGGGAGGACACTTTCAGGGAGCTGATGTCATTTTATATGGGAGAGGGACAGCTGGACAAGATCAGGGGCCTGTACCTGCATTCAGGATACACTGGCTGCCGTGAGCTGACAGATTTCAGCAAAATCCCGTTTTTGTATGATGACCTGGAACCGTTTGAAAACAGAATCATTTACTATGAGAGCAGCAGGGGATGTCCCTTTGACTGCAGTTATTGTCTGTCTTCCGTGGAAAAGAAGGTCAGGTTCCGCAATATCAGTGTGGTAAAAAGGGAACTGCAGTTTTTTCTGGATCACAAAGTAAGGCAGGTAAAATTTGTGGACAGGACATTTAACTGCCGCCATGAACATGCCATGGAAATATGGAAGTATATTTATGAACATGACAATGGTGTCACAAATTTTCATTTCGAGATTTCCGCGGATATTCTCCGGCAGGAGGAGACGGCATTGCTTGGGCGGTTCCGGCCCGGGCTGGCGCAGCTTGAGATCGGTGTCCAGTCGGTGAATCCCCGGACCCTGGAGGCCGTACACCGCAGGACGGATCTGGAAAGACTGGAGAAAAATGTGGCGGATATCCGCCGCGGAGGGAATGTGCACCAGCATCTGGACCTGATTGCAGGGCTTCCCTATGAAGATTATGAAAGCTTCCGCATGTCTTTCAACAGAGTTTACCGGATGCGGCCCCAGCAGCTGCAGCTTGGCTTCCTGAAAGTGCTGAAGGGTTCCGGAATGTGGGAAAAGGCAGGGGAATATGGTATCCGGTATCTGGAACAGCCGCCATATGAAGTGCTGTGTACCAAATGGCTGTCCTATGCCCAGGTACTGAAACTGAAACGGGTGGAGGAAATGGTGGAAGTGTATTATAACAGCGCCCAGTTTGTTCATACCATGTGTTTTCTGGAGCGTGCATTCGGGGATCCGTTTGCCATGTATGAGACATTGGCGGAATTTTTTGACGGAAAAGGATGGACCACAGCCACTTTCTCCCGGATCCGCCGGTATGAGATGCTTCTGGAGTTTGTGAAAAAACAGGATCCGGGACGGCTGGCAGCGTACCGGGAACTTCTCACTTATGACATATATCTTCGTGAAAACCTGAAGAGCCGGCCGGATTTTGCGGCAGAATTATCAGGATATCAGGAAAAAATCAGGAATTTTTATGAGAGGGAAGAGCGGGAACATCGTTTTCTGACAGGTTATGAGGGCCGGGACCGGAGACAGCTGGGCAAGATGACGCATTTGGAACCGTTTACTTATCCGGTGTGGGACAGGGAGCAGATGGCACAGGGGGGCGCCGGCGGACAGCAGTATTTTGTTCTGTTTGATTATCAGGCAAGGGACCCGGTGAGCCTGGAAGCGCGCACACAATGCGTAAGCATCTAAACTTTTAGATAAGACAATAAAACACTACATAGTTGACTTTTTACCAAAAATGGAATACAATGCTTTAGGGCAGGTAGCAGAAAAGCTGCAGAACCTGGTCTTATCATGAAATATTTGAATGTACCGAAAGAAAGGAAGTGGCATTATGGCAAGAAAAAAAGCTACGGAGTCCGCAGTGAACACTGTGGAAGCAGCAAAGGTTGAAGCTATTGAAACTAAGACAGAAAATATAAAGGCAGAAGAAACAGTAGCAGAACCCAAGGCAGCGGAGACTGAAGCAGCAGGAGGAAAGAAGGCACCGGCAAAGAAGGCAGCTTCTAAAACGGAAACTTCCAAGACAACGAAAAAGACAACAACCCAGACTGCTGCAAAGAAGCCTGAGGTTAAGTGTACCCTGCACGTACAGTACGCGGGAAAGTCCTGTGCAGAGGAAGAACTGATGAAGATTGCCAAAGAGGCATGGAAATCAGAACATAAGCAGAAAGCAGGGGATCTGGCCAGCATTGAACTTTATGTAAAACCGGAAGAAAACAAGGTTTATTACGTGATGAACGGTGAGGTTAAGGGAAGTTTTGACATCTGAGTTTCCGGACCCGGACGAAAACCAAAAAGGCGGCATCCGAAATGTTGCATTCAGTGCGGCATTAGGATGTCGCTTTTTTGCAGAAAATTATATTTAGAATTTTTTTAGAATTATTTTTCAGGAAATTGGTTGACAATGTATAGGGTAAGTGATATTTTATGGTTAAAGATGTTAGCACTCCTTACAAATGAGTGCTAATAACAGAAAGGAAGGCAGCCTGGATGGAGCTGGATGAGAGAAAAAGAAAAATCCTGCAGGCGGTCATCCGCAATTACCTGGAGACCGGGGAACCGGTTGGCAGCAGAACCATTTCCAAGTACACCGACCTGAACCTGAGCTCGGCAACCATTCGGAACGAGATGGCTGATCTGGAGGAAATGGGGTATATTTTCCAGCCCCACACTTCCGCGGGCAGGATCCCTTCGGACAAAGGCTACCGCTTTTATGTGGATGCCATGATGGAGGAAAAGGAACGGGAAGTTGTGGAGATGAGGGAAATGAAGGAGATGCTGCTGGAGCGCCAGAACAAAGTTGAGACGCTTCTGAAGCATGTGGCCAGGGTTCTTGCACAGAATACCCAGTATGCCACCATGATTTCCGCTCCGCAGACAAAGCGCAGCAAACTGAAATTCATCCAGCTTTCCCGGGTGGATGCCAGGCAGCTGCTGGCAGTGATTGTCATTGAGGGCAATGTGATTAAAAACAATATCCTTCCCGTGGAGGAAGAACTGGATGACGAGACGCTGCTGAAGCTGAATATATTGCTGAACACTCATTTAAACGGGCTGGCCATCGATGAAATCAATCTGGCCATGATCGCGGTTATGAAGCAGCAGGCGGGGATCCACAGCCATATTGTGGGGGAAGTTATCGACGCGGTGGCAGAGGCCATAAGGGCAGAGGAGGACCTGGAAATCTATACCAGCGGCACCAACAATATTTTCCGGTATCCGGAACTGGCAGACCAGCAGAAAGCCAGCGAACTGATCAATACCTTTGAGGAAAAGCAGCTGCTGGGGGAACTTCTTCAGGAGGCCCATGCGGATGTGGAGGAAACGGGAATCCAGGTTTATATTGGTTCCGAGACCCCGGTGAAGAGTATGCGGGACTGCAGCGTGGTTACGGCGACTTACGAACTGGGGGGCGGCATGAAGGGAACCATTGGAATTGTGGGACCCAAAAGGATGGATTATGACAAGGTGGTAGTTACGCTGAGGACCATTCAGTCCCAGCTTGATGAACTATACAGGAATCAGGAAAAAACATAGCGGAAGCTGAAGAAAGGATTGGAGGTTAAAGATTGGAGATATGGCAGATCAGGAACGAGACATGGAAATAGAAAAAGAGAATGATCAGGAAACTCCCGAAGCCGCTGCGGTTCAGAAAGAGTGTGGGGAGGAACAGTCCCCGGAGCCGGAAGCAGGACAGGGCGAGGAAGAGAACCCGGAAAGTGCCGGGGAAGACACGGCGCCTCCCGAGGGAGAAGACCCGAAGACCTGGGCAGAAAAAAGAGCTGCGAAAAAGCAGGCGAAGCTGGATAAAAAATCCCAGGGGTATAAGGAGCAGATCGAACAGCTGGAGGATAAAGTGAAACGCCAGCTGGCCGAATTTGAAAATTTCCGGAACCGCACGGAAAAAGAAAAGCACGCTATGTTTGAAACAGGAGCCAGGAGCGTTGTGGAGAAGATTCTTCCAGTGGTCGACAACTTTGAGAGAGGACTGCAGACCGTTCCGGAAGAGAAAAAGGAAGACCCCTTTGTGGACGGGATGACGCGGGTGTACAAACAGCTTCTGACGGAACTGGAAAATATAGGTGTGAAGCCCATTGAGGCGGTAGGGCAGGAATTTGACCCCAATCTCCATAATGCGGTGATGCAGGTGGAAAGCGAAACCTATGGATCCGGCGTTATAGCGCAGGAATTACAGAAAGGCTATATGTACCGGGACAGTGTGGTGAGACATTCCATGGTTGCCGTGGTAGAGTAAGAAATGGTTCAAAAGTAAAATTTTGGATAGAAAATGCAGATTGATCACAGATATGGTGTGAAATAGGAGGATATAAAATGAGTAAGATTATCGGAATTGACCTTGGTACTACAAATAGCTGCGTGGCAGTTATGGAGGGCGGCAAGCCCACTGTCATTGCAAACGCGGAAGGCGCACGGACGACACCCTCTGTAGTTGCTTTTACAAAGACCGGAGAGAGACTGGTTGGCGAGCCTGCAAAGCGTCAGGCAGTGACCAACGCGGAGAAGACCATTTCTTCCATCAAGAGAGATATGGGTACGGACAACGGACGCTCCATTGACGGAAAGAGATATTCGCCCCAGCAGATCTCTTCCATGATTCTGCAGAAGCTGAAGGCCGACGCAGAGAGCTATCTGGGAGAGAAGGTTACCGAGGCGGTTATCACGGTACCGGCATATTTCAATGACGCCCAGCGCCAGGCAACCAAGGATGCGGGCAAGATTGCCGGTTTGGAAGTAAAGCGTATTATCAATGAGCCTACGGCGGCTGCCCTGGCATACGGCCTTGACAATGAGAAAGAGCAGAAGATCATGGTTTATGACCTGGGAGGCGGTACCTTTGATGTCTCTATTATTGAGATCGGGGATGGCGTTATCGAAGTGCTTGCCACCAACGGCGATACCCATCTGGGAGGCGATGACTTTGACAATAAGATTATCCAGTGGATGCTGGCTGAGTTTAAGAAGGCGGAAGGTGTAGATCTTTCCAATGACAAGATGGCAATGCAGAGACTGAAGGAAGCGGCAGAAAAGGCCAAAAAAGAACTTTCCAGCGCCATGACTACCAATATCAATCTTCCTTTTATCACGGCAACGGCGGAAGGCCCCAGGCATTTTGACATGAATCTGAGCCGCGCTCAGTTTGAGGAGCTGACGCATGACCTGGTGGAGAAAACGGCAGTTCCCGTGCAGAATGCCATGAAGGATGCAGGCCTGAACAACTCCGACCTGGGCCAGGTACTTCTGGTAGGCGGTTCTACCCGTATCCCTGCAGTGCAGGAAAAGGTGAGACAGCTGATAGGCAAGGAACCCGGCAAATCTCTGAATCCCGACGAATGTGTGGCCATCGGCGCTTCGGTGCAGGGCGGAAAGCTGGCAGGTGATGCCGGTGCGGGCGATATCCTGCTTCTGGATGTAACGCCGCTGTCCCTTTCCATTGAGACCATGGGCGGTGTGGCTACCAGACTGATTGAGAGAAATACCACCATTCCCACCAAGCACAGCCAGGTTTTCTCTACTGCGGCAGACAATCAGACGGCAGTGGACATCAATGTTGTGCAGGGCGAGAGACAGTTTGCCAGGGATAACAAGTCACTGGGACAATTCCGTCTGGATGGGATTCCTCCTGCAAGAAGAGGTGTGCCCCAGATTGAAGTTACCTTTGACATCGACGCCAACGGTATCGTAAATGTGTCCGCCAAGGACCTGGGTACCGGAAAGGAACAGCATATTACGATTACGGCGGGTTCCAATATGTCGGATGACGAGATCGACAGAGCCGTAAAAGAAGCGGCAGAGTTTGAAGCCCAGGACAAGAAGCGCAAAGAGGCCGTGGAAGCCAGGAATGATGCGGATTCCTTTGTATTCCAGACAGAGAAGGCCCTGGGTGAAGTGGGCGATAAGATTAGTGACAGCGAGAAGTCGGCGGTTCAGGCAGACCTGGATGCCGTAAAGGCAATTCTGGACAGGACAAAAGACCAGGAGATGACGGACAGCGAAGTGGATGAGCTGAAAGCGGCAAAGGAGAAGCTGATGAACAGTGCCCAGAGTCTGTTTACCAAGATGTACGAGAACATGCAGCAGGCACAGGGCGGAGCGGCAGGCCCGGACATGGGTGGAGCGGCGTCAGGAGCAGGAAACACATCGGCTCCCGAGGATGACGTGATTGACGGAGACTTCCGGGAGGTATAAGCGGGGACGGTGCCATTGCGGCACCGTTTTCGCAGGCTGAGAAAGGGACTCATGAAAGGCTGGATGTACGGGCGCATATCATTGTTCAGAGGCTGAATTTATAGGCTGAAGTACAATAAATGATTGAATAAATGCGCAAAATGTGATATTTTATAAAAGTGTGTATATTTTTGACATGAGGAGTTTATTATGGCAGAGCAGAAGAGAGACTATTACGAAGTCCTTGGCGTGGACAAAGGCGCAGATGATGCCGCCATCAAAAAAGCATACCGTGTTCTGGCGAAGAAATATCATCCGGACATGAATCCCGGGGATGCAGAAGCAGAAAAGAAATTTAAGGAGGCTTCGGAAGCGTATGCCGTTCTGAGTGATCCGGACAAGAGGCGCCAGTATGACCAGTTTGGGCATGCTGCCTTTGACGGTGGTGCAGGGGCCGGGGGGTTTGATTTCAGCGGAGCAGACTTCGGTGATATTTTTGGCGATATTTTCGGTGATCTTTTTGGCGGCGGCCGCAGCAGATCCCACAGCAACGGACCCATGAAAGGGGCCAATTTACGAACCAGTGTCCGCATTTCTTTTGAAGAGGCTGTGTTCGGCTGTAAAAAAGAAATAGAACTGAATGTAAAGGAGACTTGCAAGACTTGTAACGGTTCCGGTGCAAAGCCCGGAACCAGTCCTGAGACTTGCTCCAAGTGCGGGGGCAAGGGGCAGGTTGTGTTTACCCAGCAGTCCATCTTCGGAACCGTCCGCAATGTGCAGACTTGTCCGGACTGCCAGGGAAGCGGCAAGATGATCAAGGATAAATGTGTCGATTGTCGCGGAACCGGATATATATCCATGAAAAAACGATATTCCGTGGATATTCCTGCGGGCATTGACAATGGGCAGTCTACCCGTATGCCCGGCCTGGGCGAGCCTGGCATCAATGGCGGCCCCAGGGGAGATGTGCTGATCGAGGTGATTGTAGGAAGACATCCTATTTTCCAGAGACAGGATTTTGACATTTATTCCACAGTGCCGGTTTCCTTTGCGGTTGCGGCGCTGGGCGGCGAGGTCCTGATCGATACCGTGGATGGCAAGGTGATTTATGATGTGAAGGCCGGCACCCAGACAGATTCCAGAATCCGTCTGAGAGGAAAGGGCGTGCCTTCCTGGAGAAACAGGGACGTCCGGGGCGATCACTACGTGACACTGGTGGTTCAGGTGCCCGACAAGCTGAAGCCGGAGGCAAAGGAGCTGCTTCGCCAGTTTGATGAAGTGACGGGAAATTCCCTGAATGCCGCAAAGGCCGTGACGGAGCAGGAACATACCGGAGACGGTAAGGAGAGCGGAAAAGAAGGTAAAAAGAAAAAGTTTTGGAAATAAACGCGCAGTGTTTGATAGGAAGAGAGAAGTGTGGTGCATCCTCGTCTTGTTTGGCTGTTTTGCCAGGAGGCCTTGTCCGTGGAAGGATTTCTGGCCAGGCAGCCGTGAAACAAGGGAGGGTGCATATTTCCGTTTATAAAATGTTTTCAATAAAGAAAAGAAAATATGCAAGGTTTTGGGATGACAGATCGTATTATAAGTAGAATCATGCAAATACGGAAATGGGTTACTTATATGGAGGTAGAGGGAAATGAAAAAATTGGTGGTTCTTGGAATAGCGGCTGCCGTTTGTCGGTGGGGATACATGTTTCGGCGTCAGACATTAAGGTTACGCCGGAGGAAGTTGTTTCGGCCCGTGCGGCGGGGCATCATGAGGGGCATTTACATGATCAGGGCGGCTGGCATCATTGGCCCGGGAATGCAGGGGGAAATTGTAATGTAGTGGACGGGTACTGCACCAGCTGGAACGGAAGCGGCAGCGTATGTGGAGCTTGTAGCAATCCGGTGTATTGCGGGGAAGTGCAGAGCGCCAGGACAACGGATGAACCGGTGGTAACCGTGGCAGAGACGGTAAACTGCAATGTGGTGGGCGGATACTGTACCAGCTGGAGCGGAAGCGGGGATGTGTGCGGAAACTGCAACAATCCGGTGCACCATGAGGAAAACCAGGTAAACTGCAATGTGGTGGGCGG
>OFFP01001004.1_pt1 | contig 20859 bp, 28 predicted proteins | sample 1521431 | NCBI WGS metagenome assembly OFFP01 (sample SAMEA3504104, study PRJEB24116) | mouse gut metagenome | biome: mouse gut; feature: mouse-associated habitat; material: faeces | place: Denmark | collected 2011
TATATTATCTGTATCGTTGATAAAGGAAGTGTAGCCCCGGGATTTGACAGCGAAGGCGGCGCAATCCAATATCTGCATCCCTTTACGATCAAAGAGTCTGTCAAAAAAGGCATGTTGGAAAGGATATAATTATGGGAAAAACTTTACGCAAAGCACCGCTTTTGCAAAATGAGAATAATGACCTGTACTGTATAGATATATTGTATAAATCTCTGCAAGAATTCCATATTCCGGAATATCTCTGTTCTGTCGGAGAGTATGCGGAAGAAGCGATCTGCCTTGAAAAAAGCGGATCAGATTGGATCGTCTACGGAGGAGAACGGGGACAGAAACACGATCTTAGACCCTATGAAGATTGCAGAGACGCCTGTCTCGATGTCCTGTCCAGACTCTCCGAAACTACTGATGAGGAAAAAAGAATCCGCCAATTTTTTGATCATTTTATCGTTCCATCCACAGGAACAGAAGAATCAAAGCCTAGAGTTCATGCGGCTTTTCGGTAGTTCGAATCAATCAAGGATCCAATGTACTGACCGTATTATATTCAGCCAAACCTCCTTGCCTATCCGCCCATCTGCCGCGTTGGATTTTCTATCCGTAGCCACCGCTACGCCGTCGAAAATCCGCCTTGCAGATGAGCGGATATTCTGCGGAGTTTCGCCAGATATAATTCGGTCAGCACACTAGATAATTACCAGATTAAGAAGTAATTGTTATTGATTACATGAATCAGCATAATATGAGAAAAATTAAAATTTTTTAACAAAAAAAGCATCTTGAGAATAAGTGTATATATGATAAAATACACTTATGGATATGCGGAATTAAGGAAGGAAATATACGGCGGTAAGGCAAGAATTATACTGACATAAGAAAGTAAGGTGATACTGATGAACAGAACCTTTAATATAATTGGCACCTGCTATCCGGAAGAGCATTATATGGTAGATATGGAGCGTCGATTGAAAGAGATAGAAAAATTGGTCGATGATAGGAAATATTTTACTATAAACCGGGCGAGGCAGTATGGGAAGACTACCCTTTTGAATCTCATGGTGCAACGTCTTTCTTCGAAGTATCTGGTGTTTTCTGTCAGTTTCGAGGGTTTGGGTGATTCTGCTTTTGAAAAGGAAGCTTCTTTTTGCGGCATGATCTGTAAACTGTTATATGATGCAATACGTTATAATGAAGTTCCGGCAATAGAAGATTCTGTAAAAAATATCATATATGAAGCAGTTCGGGATGATCGTATAGAAGATTTGTTTGCTCTCTCTGCTATGATATCTGAGATATGCAGTGGGGCCGGGCGTCCTGTTGTCTTGATGATCGATGAGGTCGATCAGGCAAGCGGACATAAGGTGTTTCTGGATTTTCTGGGTATGCTTAGAAGCAAGTATTTAAAAAGAACAACCCGTCCGGTTTTTCAATCTGTAATACTTGCCGGAGTATATGATATCAAAAATCTGAGACAACGAATTCGAAAGGATGAGGAGCATCAGTACAACAGTCCATGGAATATCGCGGCGGACTTTTGTGTGGATATGAGCTTTACTGAGGCGGATATTGCCGGAATGCTGCAAGATTATGCTGCGGATAGAAATGTGGAGATGGAGATTCATAGTATTGCGGCTGAAATCTACGGGTATACGTCGGGGTATCCGTATCTGGTGTCTAAGATCTGTAAGCTGATCGACGAAAACAGGGGGAATCAGACAGCAATGGACAGTTGGTCTAAAGAGGGCGTTACAGAGGCAGTAAAGGTACTTTTGAAGGAGCCAGGTACGTTGTTTGATGATATGCGGAAGAAGATCACGGATTATCCGGAATTAAGGAAGATAATCTATGCGATTCTTTTCAGGGGAGAGGCGTATCCGTATAATCTGGACAATTTTGCCATTGATATAGGAGCAATGTTCGGCTTTATTGCTGATCAGGATGGACAGGCGGTGATTGCTAACCGGATCTTTGAAACAAGGCTGTATAATCTCTTTTTATCGGAAGAGATGATGAAGAGCATTACGTATCAGACCGGCGAACTGGAAAAAAATCAGTTCATAAAAAATGGAATGCTGGATATGGAACTTGTTTTAAAGAAATTTATGTGGCATTTTCATGATGTATATGGAAAGAGTACGGTAAAATTTGTAGAAGAAAATGGGCGGCGTATCTTTTTGCTCTATCTGAAGCCAATTATTAATGGTGTTGGGAATTATTATATTGAAGCCCAGACAAGGGATCAGACAAGGACAGATGTTATTGTGGATTATATGGGAAAGCAGTTTGTGATCAAGGTCAAGATATGGAGAGGGGATGCATATAACAGAAGAGGGGAGAAACAGCTGACAGAGTATCTGGATTATTATCATCTGAAATACGGATATTTATTAAGCTTTAATTTTAATAAGAATAAAAAAGTTGAGATGAAGAAAATAGTTATAGAAGACAGGACAATACTGGAAGTTGTTGTATAGACATTATGGGCAGTATGGCGGTCATGCGAAGGCGTTGTTACAGGGATTTGCACTGGAGCGGCGTCTTTTGAATTGCATAAATTGGCTTGTAATAACTATGAAAATAGCGTATGCGATGAAAAGAAAGAAATCATTGCTACGCTATTTTTGTTATTTGTCTGTACAGTTAGAATCTGTGTCCATATTTTCTATGGCATATTCACATGCTTGTAAAACAAAAGAGGAAAAAGATACATCCTGATTTGCGATAATATTATCAATTTTCTCAATCAAAGGTACGGGAAATCGTATAGTTTTGTTCTCAGTTTCTTTTCTGTCAGGTTTTAATTGGAATGCCATGTGCAATACCTCCCTATACATTTATTTTAGTGCGTTATACTAAAATAATATGCACTATATTTGTAATGCTATATGTATTGCAAAATGCAATGCTAAATGATATAATTACGTTACTAACATATGAGGAGGAAATTTAAAATGAGTTTTATCAGATTTTTGAAAGGGTTACTAATAGCTTCACCGATTTTAATAATATTTGAGATTATAATAGGAGAATGTAAAATTGGTGAAGGAATTCTTATGGAGATTTTTGTTTTGGGTATACTATTTTGTTGGTTTTATTTTGGGACTGGTAAAAAAAAGAGATGCCCTTTCTGTAAAAAAAGACATGCCTTGATAATGGTTAAAAGCGAAGTAATATCTCAAGAGGACGTTTCTGTTTTAAAGGAAATGAAAATCCGAAATAACCAAAGAAATGAAACAGGAACCGTAGAACAATATATACCGGGGGTAAAGACTACATATAAAGAATATTATACATGCAAATATTGCGGAAAAACTAGTACACAAGTTCGCACAGAGAAAAAAGCGAAGTTGTAATTGCAGATATTTATTCCCGCGAGCAACGAGCCAAGCAGGCATGCTTGCACGCACATTTGGCGACTGCCGCGGGGGCTTTGACTTGCAGGATTTCCCGGTTGATCCTGCAAGAGAAATGAGGTGTGAAAAATGGAGATGATAGAAGTTCAGAATCTGAAAAAGGGATATCGGATTGCAAAGAAGAGTGCAGGGATGATGGGTAATCTCAGACATCTGGTCATGCCCAGATACGATACCTTAGAAGCCGTAAGAGGAATCTCTTTTCGCATTGAAGAGGGAGAGAGCGTGGCGTTTCTGGGATTGAACGGTGCGGGGAAATCGACGACCATCAAGATGCTGACAGGGATCATGAAACCAAGTGAAGGAACCGTCAAGATCATGGGGAAGGATCCCTTCACCAACCGGATCGAGAATGCCAGGAGGATCGGGGTGGTCTTTGGACAGAAGTCGCAGCTTTGGTGGGACATTCCGGTGATTGAGTCTTTTCGGCTGCTCAAGAATATCTATGGAATCCCCAGGCGGCAGTATGAACGGAACATGGAGAAGTTTGGCGAGATACTGGGGATTCATGAATTCCTGTCACAGCCGGCGAGGAAGTTATCTCTGGGACAGCGGGTGAGGGCGGATCTGGCGGCGTCTTTGCTCCATGAGCCGCCTGTGTTGTTCCTGGATGAACCGACCATCGGTGTGGATGTGACGGCGAAGCAGAAGATCTATGCATTCTTAAAGGAGATAAACCGGGAGAAGAAGACCACGATCCTGCTCACCAGCCATGATATGAAGGATCTGGAATCTATTTGCCAGAGGCTGCTCATACTGGAAAAGGGAAGGATCCTGTTTGACGATACGATTGATAAGCTGCTTGAAAAATACGGCGGCGGGATGACTCTGGAAGAGATCATCATTCGGCTGTTTGAACATGGTGCAGTTGTTGCCTGAGTAAGACGGAGAGTTTTCTTACACTTGAATATCAGAATGGAGAGGTATATGAAGAAATATCTTGCTTATATAAGATGTGGATTTTTGGAGGGATGCGCATACCGGAGTACATTTATCACCGGTATGCTGGCAAATTTCATTCAGGCTGTGGTGTTGTATTATGTCTGGAAAAGTATTTTTATGTATCAGGAGGTGGTGAATGGATATACGTGGGAGATCATGAAACAGTATGTGTTTGTTGCCTTTTTGTGTAACAGTGTCTTCTCTATGGGATTCGAGATGAGCATAGCGGAACGTATCGTGAAAGGAGACATCATACTGGATCTTCTAAAGCCGTTGTCTTATCGGGGAATGCTTTTTTTCCGTATGCTTGGGACGGCGGGGCTGGAATTCGCGGCGACTTTCGTACTGATCGGGATCGTCTATCTGGCGGTGAATGGAGTGCAGTACCTGGATGGGATACGGACGGTGCTTTTCCTGGTTTCTCTTCTGCTTGGTATGGGCGTGAAATTCTGCATCCAATACATCTTTTCACTGCTTTGTTTTTATACGGATAATTCCTATGGCGTGACGAAGGCGAGAGAGATACTTACGAATTTTTTCTCAGGGGCGTTGGTTCCGCTGGCGATGTTTCCCGGTATCTTAAGAGAGATTGCAAATGTGCTGCCTTTTCAGGGGATTATCTATACACCGTGCAGTATATTCATTGGAACATTTTCGATCAGGGAAAGCGTTGCAGGCATATTTTTACAGCTTGTGTGGATTCTCTTATTAGGGGCGGCGGGGACATTGCTTGGAAAGAAGGCGTTCGGCGTAATTTCCATGTATGGAGGATAATTGGGTCGGCGGTTATCTTCCCGCGTCTGTCTGGTTTTTGGATCTTTATCGGACAAATACAAATATATGTAAATAAGGATGTGGTTTTGATGAGAAAGTGTGGCGCTTATATAAAACTTTACCTGCTGTTTCAGATGCAGAATATCCAGTCGCTGGCACAGTACCGGACGGATTTTCTCATAATGATTTTCTTTACATTGTTTTCCCAGGGATGTAATCTTGGGCTGATCGGTATTATATACAGCAACATCCCGCAGGTGGGAGGCTGGACGATGTGGGAGATCTTTCTTCTCTATGGGTTTCTTCTGTTCTCCGAGGGGTTTATCAATTTCTTCTTTCAGGGAGCGTGGAAGATCACGAATATGATCCACATGGCGGATCTGGACCGGTTTCTGGTGAGGCCGGTGCCGGTAGGGTTACAGCTCCTGACGGCGAAGATTGATTTTGACGGACTGAACAAGATGGTGATCGCCGCGGCGGTCCTTATAGCGGGATTCGGCAAATGTGAGATTCAATGGGATGTGATAAAAGTTATACTGCTTTTTGTTTTTCTGGCGGAAGCATGTATCCTTAGAGTGTGCATGATCTGGATTGCAAGCTGTGTCTCCTTCTGGATGGAAGGGAAGAAGAACAGCCTGAATTATTTCGTGATCTCATTGGGAGAGATGGCGAAGTATCCGCTGGTGATCTATCCGCCCTTATTCCAGGGGATCTTCGGGTATCTGATTCCCTATGCGTTCGTCAGCTTCTATCCGGTCGGGTATCTTCTTGGCAAAGAAGGGAGCAAAACAGGGGCATTGTGTATTCCGTTTATCTGTATGGCGATGCTTGCGGTGTCATGTGTGGTGCTGAGATCAGGGTTAAGGAACTATGAAAGCAGCAGTTACTAACAAACTATGATTTCGCTTAACCCTTCTTCCTGTATGCAGTAGGCGACAATCCGTAATAAGACTTAAACACAGCGGAGAATTGAAAGGGATTGGCATATCCCAGTGATCCGGCGATCATGGATACGGAATGATCGGTCAGGAGCAACAGCATGGAAGCCTGTGCCATGCGGATAGAACGCAGATAATCACTGGGCGTCTGTCCGTAGGTCTTTTTGAACACGGCGCACAGGTAGTTGGGATGGATATTGAGCGAGGCCGCAACATCCTGCATCCGGACCGGTTCATTAAAATGAGCGTCGAGGTATGCCTTTGCTTGCAGCGCCGGAGGATCATTCCTGGGATTTACGGAATCCTCCGGGATCTGGAAACGTAGAAGAACAGAGAAAAAGTCCAGCATCCGGCTGTTGACTCTTAAGGAATCGGACAGTCTGAGGATGTTGGTAAACTGCTCTCCGGGGAAAACGGATTTGTCATACTGGGAATAATCGGCGATCCTGCTGTCTGTTACGGAGATAATGGACAGCAGGCTTTTTTCAACCTCTCCTATAGGCATCTGAAAGGAGATTACATTCTCGTCTCCAAACAGGAGCGTGAGGAAGGGATTGGCGGTATTAGAATAGAATCCGATCCAACCGTATTTCCAAGGATCCGTCAGGGAGGCATAGTATCTTGCGGATACCCCGGCAGGGATATAGAATGCCTGTCCTGCATGTATATGGATCAATCTATGCCCCGACTCAAAGAAACCATTCCCCTCTAATACGAAATGGATCAGATGATAGGGGCGCGAATCAATATGGTAGGAATATCCGGGAGTGCATTCCTGTATCCCGCAGTGATTTAACTGGAACGAGAATTTGCTTACATCTGTTCTGTCCAGGAAGATATCTCTGTTGCCGATCATGTCAGTTACCCCTTTTCATTTATAAATGATATGATTTCAAATGCCCGCTGATATTTTATCCTGCATGAAACGTATCGGTGATCAGTGGGGATCATACAGGCGAAAGACCAGGATCAGGAACCGCTTGATTTATAATGCCTCACTCCGAATTTCCAGAACAGAAGCGCCGGGATCAGGAACCCGCACGCAAGAAGCGGCAGGAACATGTAGATCCGTTCGGTCCTTCGTCCCAGGATATACAGGAGCGGATAGTACTGTATCAGTGCGTAGGGCACGAAAAATGTGGCGAACAGCAGCATCTTCTCCCCATAGATCCCGACAGGATACCTGCCGAACTCTCTTGCTCCGTCTGTGAATATATTCATAAATTCCAGGCTCTCTAACGTAAAGAAGCAAAACGCGGCGTAGATCAGGAACAGGGCGGTAAAGACGGTTGTCCCTCCGATCAGCATAAAGATCACAGTAAGTATCTTGGAGAAATTCCAATCAATCCCGCTCTTAAGGATGCCGTATACGAACATTACAACAGCCTGAAGCATTCTGCCGAACCGGGTAAGCTCGAATTTGCTTCCCAGTACCTGGATGATCTCATTTTGCGGGCGTACCAGTACCCGGTCGAATTCCCCGCGTCTGACCATACCGGAGAATTGATCAAACCCTCTGGCAAACATTTCTGCAAGGGAGAATTCCATCAGCATGACGGCAAAACACAGCAGGACCTCGCTGTAGGTGAATCCCTCCACACTGGAAAATCTCCGGAACATGAAGAATACGCTCAGAAAAGTGGTAAAAGAGACCAGAAATTGTCCAAACGCCGTCAGGAAAAAGGAAGTTTTATACTGCATCACGCATCTGATATTGATGGATACATAATGGAGATAAAGACGGATGGAGCTGTATATTTTTGAACCGATATTTCTCATGAAGCCATTAACCTCCTTGTACGATCATGCGTCTCTGTGCCAGATGGCAGAGGATTTTCCCGGCAAATGTAGTGACCACAAGCCAGAAAATCTGTAGGAAAATTGCCTTCTGCATCTCATAACTGCTCATGCTCCCGCCGTAGATCCGCAAAGGAACATTCTGCAAGGACGCAAATGGCAGCAGTTCCATGATTTCCCGCATCTTTTCTGGAAAAAATGGCAGAGGGATCAAGGCTCCGGCGAAGAAGTCTGCGGCTGAGTTGAACATCAGCCGCAGCCCCGCCGGCGATATGGTGAAAAAGGCAAGGATATAGACCAGTCCGCACAGTGATACGGTCATCAGCAGTCCAAGGATCAGCGTGATCAGAAACAAGATGAAATGCCTTGGGCTTGCCGGTGCGGATATCCCATATGGCTGCGGCAGGAATACGGCGACAATAAGGATGGGGAAGCATCTTAGTACGGCTCTTGACAAGCGTGACGCAATGCTTCTTGAAAACAACATACTGTAGAGATCCGCCGGCCGGCATAGTTCATAGGCGATATCGCCGTTTATGATGGAATCGAAGATCTCATTTTCCATCATCCATACCGCAAAGAGGGCGAGAAATGCCTGTTGCAGCCACAGGTATGACACTGTGGCGGAAAAACTCATGGGGAAGGAGGACGGATCGGCACGGTAGAATGCCCGGAAGATCATGATCTCCATAAAACCCCATGCGAACTGAGTAGAGATACCGGCAAGGGCGGCGCCCCGGTACTGCAATCCCATGATGAATCTCAGTCGAAAGAAAGAGAGATATTTTTTCATTATTTAAAGTCCTTTCTATCAGATGTCATATGTACGGTATAATTCGGCCACCGTCTCGTCAATGCTGCCGCCGCCTCTTCGGATATCATCCAGCGTGCCGTCCATCAGGATCTTGCCTTTCCCGATCAGAATGATACGGCTTGCCAGCGCCTCGATATCCTGCATATCATGGGTGGTCAGTATCACGGTAGTGCCGTGCGTCTTATTCTGCTTCAGGATAAAATCCCGGACGGCAAGCTTTGACACCGCGTCCAGTCCGATGGTAGGTTCGTCAAGGAACAGAATCCTCGGCCGGTGCAGAAGAGAAGCGGCGATCTCACAGCGCATCCGCTGTCCGAGGGAAAGCTGTCTGGCAGGAGAGCGCAGAAGTTCCGATAGATCCAGTAATTCAGTTAATTCTTCAAGGCTTTGTCTGTACAGGGGTTCTGAAATAGAATAGATATCCTTAAGAAGTTCAAAGGAATCTATGACGGGAACATCCCACCACAATTGAGAACGCTGGCCAAACACGACGCCGATTTCTTTGACGTGTCTGGTGCGGTTCTTGTATGGAATCCTGCCGTCCACAAGGACGGTTCCGCGATCGGGGGTTAATATTCCGCTTAGAATCTTAATTGTAGAGCTCTTTCCGGCTCCATTGGGACCGATGTATCCGACCATCTCCTGGTCCTGGATGGTAAAGCTTACATCGTTCAATGCATGGATCGTCTCATATTCCCGGTGAAAAAGTGCTTTGACGGCCTCACCGAAGCCGGCGTTTCTTTTTGCAATCTTGTACGATTTACATACGTGCTCCATCGTGATCATTCTTGCTTCCTCCTGGTAGTTATATTCTCATATCTTGCCAAGTCGGTCTGGTTCCTATGGATTTTGCCAGAGGATACCGAAGGTAAAATATTCAGTTGATGAAAGACTGGCCGTAACGATGATATGCCAGTCTTTTAGACATTCTGATTATACCATGGAAGAGACAGGTGGTAAAGAGGAAATTAATTTGCCGTTCCTGGCTCTTACTGACATGGCGCCGATCCGTAAAGGAAGAGGCGCAGGGGAAAGAGTAACCAGATGTACGGTCAGGAGAGCGGTTCTTCTGAAAGATCATATAGAAGCATGTTTGCATCCATCACAGATAGTCCCTTCTGGAGAGAGAAGATCAATATGGAATCCCGCTTTCTCCGTGCATATAAGGGACCGGCGTTTGCCAGCATGAGGGCGTGTTGGGTATCCGCTAAGGGAAGCGACAGCGACAGGCATATTGCGATGATTTTGTCCCTGCCGGGAGTTTTGGTTCCGTTAAGAATCTGATATCCGTAATTGCGCTGTATCAGGGAGAGTTCCCAGAGCCTGCCCGGTGAAATCCCCCGTTCCTGCATCTTTTGAGAAATATAGTCAGGAAAAGACGTCTTGTTTTCAGGCTTATCCAATTCATCTGACAGGTCATGCAAAGAAGAACGGGATTCCATGGAAGATAGTAGTTTTAACAGTTCATCGGTAGTTTTGCTGGTGATCAATTTTAAAATCCTTTCTTGATTATACATTAAAAATATCATATAATTTTTTGAATGGAAAAGCAAGAGAAGAAGGTGAGAAGATGGAGTTGTCAAAGGAATATATTTTATCTCAGTATCAGGAATTAGGCTTGCTGAATGAGAACGAGAATGTGCGGATTGTAAGGAACAGCATCAATGGAAGGATTGCTGTGAAAAAATATATGAATATCGAACAGACAGCCATCTATGCTTTCCTGAAATCCCATAGAAGCGATTTCATCCCTCAGATTTACGAATATATTGAGGACGGACGGCAGTTGATCGTGATTGAGGAATATATTGAGGGACGTAATCTGGAAGACATCCTGAGGGAGCAGAAGCTGACCATAGAAGAGAGTGTCTGTATTGTGAAAAGGATCTGCCGTGCATTATATCCGCTTCATATGGCAGGCCCGTCCATTGTATGCAGAGACCTTAAGCCGGAGAATATCATGATCACGTTGCAGAACCATGTGAAAATAATTGATTTTGATATTGCCAGAATCGTAAGTCCGGGGAAAAACCGGGATACGGTAGTCATGGGGACGGAAGGGTTTGCGGCGCCTGAACAGTTCGGGCGCCGTCAGACGGATTGCCGTTCGGATATCTATGCATTGGGAACGATACTAAACTATATGATCTTACGGAAATTTCCGGTAGAAGAGATTGCAGGCGGACAGCTGGGTGCGGTGATCCGCAGGTGCGTTTTCGTGAATCCGGATGAAAGGTTTCAGAATGTGGAAGAACTGGAGCGGGCGTTGGAAACACTGTATCCTTCTGTTGTGAGAAAAGAGACTGATAAGCCGGCAGGTGATCAACAGCCGAAATGGCGTAGAATCCTCCCGCCTGGTTTTCGAAGCGGAACACCGTGGAAAATGCTTGTGGCAGTCATTGGATATCTGCTGATGTTTAATTTATTTCTGTCTATGGAGATCAGAGAAGAAGATGTTTTACTCACTGGCTGGAGAGCATGGTTCCAGAAGATCTTATTTTTATTGTCTCAGCTGGCGGAAATAGGGTTTCTGTTTAATTATATGGGATGCCGGGACAGAGTATCTCTTTTAAACTCAAAAAATATTTTGCTTCGTGTGGCGGGATATGTGGTTTTAGATTTTGCGTTCATAACAATAGCGGCGCTGTTATGGATGTTTCTGGAAATCTTGATCTGAGAGGCTGAGGTTATGGAGATTCAGTGGTCAGAGGCAGGGTGTATGGAGATTCAGTGGTCGGATTATAGATTTATGGAAATGTATGCTGACAGCATACCATGAGAAAAGACAGATGTGAGAGAATGAAGAAGCATAAGACATAAGCCTATGCTTCTTTTTGATTTAGATGTTCTTTGAGGATCAGATTGATATACTGCGAAAAAGAACGGTCGTCTTCTTCGGCAAGCTGTTTGATTTTTTCTATGACATCTGAATCGAGAGTGATACTGACTTTACTTTTTAGTGGTTTCATCATACGAACTCCTTGCAAGGTTATAGTGACTAATTTAATATGCAGATTCTGAAATATTACCAGACAATATTTATAATAAATATATACGACAAAATATTGACATATACCTGTTAGTAGTATAAAGTAGTATAAAATAGGATGAAGGAGAAGGAGAAATGAAGAAAAAATTACTTATGATGATCATTGCAATGCTGGCGATGATATCTATATGGGGATGCAGTGACAGTGACGCCCCTGACAGCGGTGGAAAAGCGGAAGAGACGGATGCGGGAGCTGTTAAAGAAGAAGACACGACAGGAGAAGAAGGGGCGGAAGAAGACGCGCCGGCAAACACCAGGGTTGAACAGATCAATCTTGAGAACGCGGAAGGAAGTCTGGTATATGTAAGGCATGAGATAGCGAAAGACTATAACGAAGCTGATGCAGTACGGATTTATTTTACATATACGAATAGATCGGATGAGACAAAGACGGCACAGTCAACCTTCTATCCACAGGTATTTCAGAATGGGATAGAGTGTGATTTCACGTCAGGAGACTTCATGGAACCGAATGAGGCTGAGAGCAACCTTGCCAAAGAGCTTATGAAAGATTCTTCTTTAGAGGTAGCCTTTATATATACGCTTCAGGATGTATCCAATCCGGTTATTTTGAAGGTAAACGATCATTCGGCTGATAATTTATTCAAGGGTATTTATCAGGAACAGGAATTAGTATTACAATAGGGAGAAGAAAAGGAATGAAGACAGCTAAATTAGTAACAGGTATTTTGTCAATTGTTTTGTGTGTATTTGTGACATTTCAGTCCTGTGCGGCGGGACTGGTAAACGCACTTGAAGATAATGGAGAGGTAAGCGGAAGCGCCGGGGTTATGGTGGCGATCTGCCTGTTGACAGCAGGAATCGTGTCTATTGCAACCAGAAATAAAGAAAAGAACGGCGGAAATATCGCCTGTATCATTCTGTACATGATCGGTGCATTAATGGGGGGATCATTGGCAGGAAGTTATGCAGATCTGAAAATATGGGGTGGTTATGCCGGGATCTGTGGTATTATACATCTGATGTCTGCTATAAAGTGTAAAAATAACGGAAAAAAGAATAAGTAATTCATGGATATTGTCATATTTTATTTCTATATTCCCGTGGTGTGCAGTTATAGAAGCGCTTAAATATTTTAGCAAAGTTGCTGGGGCTGTCAAAACCGCATAGGGTTGCGATTTCTGATATACTGTCCGCCGGATGCTTTCGCAGCATTTCAGCCCCCTGTATAATCCGATACTTTAACAGATACTGGATCGGGGAAAGCTGGATCGTTTTCTTAAAACAGCGCAGGCTTTCCCTTTCACTAATGCCGGCGGCACTTGAAATTTCTGACAGGGATATATCATCAGCAAAATTTTTGTGGATGTAAGCAAGCATTTTTCTGATACGGAGATTGTCCTGGCTTGGCGGAACATTTTGCGTATCCGTCTGCGGATTCAATTCCCTGCATAAAAAAAGACAGATACGGGATAAATTTTCCCGCACGGTAAATTCATATCCGTAACAGTCCTGTGCAAGAGCTTCAAACGCACAGTTAAACCAGTCTGCTACATTTCTATTACTACCTGCATTTATAAAATAATGGGAAAATCCATTACAAGTTAATAGCGGCTGCATATACTTTTTTGCATATACAAGGTCCTCACTTCCGGTGATGAGCGTCTGGTCAAAAACAAGGGAGCGCAGTTTACATTCGGTGACAGCCGCCGCATAATGAAGAATATTTGAATTGATAACAATACAGTCTCCCTTTTCCAAAAAGAAAGTATTTGACGGTATCTTTACATTCATCTGTCCATTTTCTATATACACAATTTCAATCTCTTCATGCCAGTGCCATGGGATAATATCTTCCTGTCTGTCCGTGTGGGAGGAACAATATCCGGCACAGGGGAATTGAGGGGTTCCATGGGGTTGGAGTTCTTTTGATACTTTATTCAGGTTTAATCCACATTCTTGTAATGCCATATTTTTGTGTACCTTCCTGTTTGGCGTTTTTTTTATATTATACGTCCGAATATGTATTGTATCAAGTACTATTTGACGGTATTCTTTTGATAAGCACAAAACACAGGAGGACGTTAAAATGATCCATCTACTGTTGATCATCATTTACCTTGCTTTTATCAGTCTGGGGCTTCCGGATTCCCTGTTAGGTTCCGCGTGGCCCGCAATGTATCAGGAGTTTTCCGTACCTGTTTCCTATGCGGGCGGTATTTCTATGATTATCGCTGCAGGGACGATCATTTCCAGTCTGCAAAGCGACAGATTGACCAGAAGATTTGGAACGGGCAAAGTTACGGCTGCCAGTGTGTTAATGACTGCAGCAGCATTGTTTGGGTTTTCCATCAGCCATTCCTATGCCGCGTTATGCTTATGGGCAGTTCCTTATGGGCTTGGCGCCGGAAGTGTGGACGCTTCCTTGAATAACTATGTTGCTCTCCATTATGCAAGCAGGCATATGAGCTGGCTGCATTGTATGTGGGGCGTCGGCGCGTCCCTTGGCCCGTACATCATGGGTTATGCCCTGACCGGCGGACAGGGGTGGAATATGGGTTATCGCTATATCGCCGTCCTTCAGATCGCATTGACCGCCGTGTTGATTTTCAGCCTGCCATTGTGGAAAAAACAGGGTAACCATGATATGGGGCAGACGGGAAAAGAAATAACAGCCCGCCCCCTTTCCTTACGTCAGATTGTTAAAATTCCGGGAGCAAAAGAAGTCATGATCACATTTTTCTGCTACTGTGCTCTTGAACAGACAACCGGTTTATGGGCAAGCAGCTACCTTGTGCTGCGCCGGGGATTGTCAGCGGAAACTGCCGCAGGGTTTGCGAGCCTGTTTTTTATGGGGATTACAGCCGGCAGGGCTTTCAGCGGATTTTTGACATTAAAGTTAAATGATACGCAGATGATACGGCTTGGTCAAGGCTTTATCTTGGCTGGCATTGTATTTTTACTTCTGCCGTTTGGCAGCACAGGCTCATTGATCGGGTTGATTTTGGTTGGATTGGGATGTGCTCCGGTGTATCCTTCTATTATACATTCCACGCCGGAACATTTTGGGGCGGATAAGTCACAGGCGATGATCGGCGTGCAAATGGCGTCTGCCTATGTGGGAACCTGTTTCATGCCGCCGATCTTCGGATTTATCGCAAACCATATCAGCGTATCTTTGTTTCCGGTTTATTTGCTGGCGATACTGATCCTTATGGCTGCTATGCATGAAAAAATGATATCGAAAGTAACTGCAGATAAAAAGAAAGATTTATGATGATATGAAAAATGTAGAAATTTATCTTTTCGACACAAAGAACTGCTTTAAGTTTATAAATTACATGATGGGAGGCTGCGTATGATAGATTTGCATATGCACAGCAGATACAGCGACGACGGGGAATTTACTACTTCAGAACTGGTAGAACAATGTGCTAAAAAAGAGTTTCGCATGATGTCCGTCACTGACCATAATTGTGTGAAAGCGAATGAAGAAATTCAAGTTCTGCTTTGATGAATAGGGCAAGAAGGAGCCGGTTTCATTTTAGACAAAATAATATATAATAAAGTCAGCAGTAAATAGGGAGGAAGATTCTATGGATATGACAAAATTCGAGTGGACACGAGAACCAGAGAAGTATTACATTGACAGTAGGAAAGTAGAGATTGTTACAGTACCGCATACCGATTTGTGGCAAAGAACTTATTATCATTTTCAAAATGATACTGCGCCGGTGTTTCAAATGGAAACGGATGAAAAGTTTTTCAGCTTTGTTGTTAAAACTGATTTTTCTGAAAGCCACCATCGATTTGACCAATGCGGTATTGTTATGTATTTAGACAGTGAAAATTGGCTGAAAGGCTCCATTGAATATGAGAACGAAGAGTTCCAGCATTTAGGCAGTGTTGTAACAAATGGGGGATATTCTGATTGGGCTACTACTGCCATTCCTTCCTCTGTCAAATCCATGTGGTATCGCTTCAGCCGCCGTGAAGATGATTATTGTATCGAATGTTCTGAAGATGGTGTCAAATTTGATCAAATGCGTATTTGCCATATGAATAAAGGCGGTGGTAAAATCAAGTTCGGCATCTATGCCTGCTCACCGGAAGATTCTTCTTTCAAAGCTGTTTTCACCGATATGAAGCTTACGGAATGTCAATGGAAAGCTCATAATGGTCAGCAGCCGGATTAAAGACTTACAAGAATTCCCCAATCGTACTGATATACGGCTTGGGGATTTTTTCATTAACATCAAAATCTTTATAGAAGAATCAGCAAATGCTGCGACCAAACGGGAGATTGTATAATTGCCTGCTGATCCGTGAAGTTCTATTCTGAAAACTGCCGCATTTTCTGCAGGAATTTTTCAGCCGCTTTTGGAAATATCTGGTACTTTTTCCAAATGATATGCATTTCTTCTGAAAGCTCTGGCATTAAAGGCCGGAAACAAAGGCCGCTGTGCTCTGTAATATGAATGATTTTATCGAAACATAAAGCATATCCCATCCCGTCTTTTACCATGAGAGAACCATTAAACAGAAGATTGTATGTTCCGACAATGTTTAGATCCTCGTACCTTTTCCCAAGCCATTTGATCAAAGAAGATCTGCTTGACCGCTGACGGGACAGAATAAGCGGCTTGTCCTGCAAGTCTTCTGAGGTGATAACTTCTTTTTCTGCTAAATCTGCGTCATGACGCATCAGAACGCCCCATGTATCTTTATAAGGAACCTTCAACATGTTATATTTCGAGGTATCTACTTCACCAAATACCAAACCAAAATCAATTAATCCGCGGTCAAGATTTTCAAGCACACTTATACCATCCCCGCTTATGATATGGAAGTGGATATCCGGAAAATCTTCCTGCAATGCTTTGGCAGTCTTTGTGAGAAAGCGTACACCGTCGGTTTCTCCGGCGCCGGAAATACTTTGTTCTCTTGTAACGGCAAGAAAATATTGTAAAACACGCAATTCCATAGGATTCACCTCTTAAGTTCGATTATCATAATATTTTTTCTCATTTTAGATACAGAAACATTAATGGACTCCTGGCTCGGACAGGATGGAAAAGGAATGATGGATGCATTTAACCCGGCGGACCACGATATCGGGATTCAGGCTTTTGGAAATCTGCGGGTAGAAGAGATGCGAAAGGAACTCGAACAGATCACGCCGATCACGGATACCTATCTCCTGGCAATGCCTGCGGTGCATATGAACGGCGTCTCTTATACTGCCAATGTGACAGACCAGCCGGAACGTTTTCATCTGCTGTCAGGAAGAGTGTGCACCGGGGATAATGAGATCGTAATCACAGAATTCATCGCACAAGACCAACGAGCTGAGATTGGAGATAGCGTGTCTGTCGGCGGCGATGCGGGAGAGGCAGAATATGTGATCACCGGCATCTATCAATGTGCCAATGAGATGGGGGCGAACTTAGGAATGAGCCGGGAGGGCTATCTGAAAATCGGGCGGGATGATCCGCAGATTTGGTGTCACCACTTCTTTTTGAGGGAGCCGGAAAAGAAAGGTTTGATCAGGGAGCAGCTTGAGAGTATGTACGGAGGTGACGTACATGTTCATGAAAATACATGGCCGGGTTTATTCGGGATCATCCGTGTCATGCAGGTCGCGCTGGTTGTGATGTATCTGATGGTGATGCTGTTTATATTGATCACGACCATTATGACAGGTAACCGGATTCTTGCGGCAGAACAGAAAGACCTTGGAATCTATCAATCCATAGGATTGTCCGCCGGCCAGTTGAGACGTTCCTTTGCGCTGCGGTTGACGGCTGTATCTCTTCTTGGGTCGATGACAGGCATTGTCCTGGCTTTTGCTGCCACAGATCCATTGGTAGGCGCTGTGATGAAACTGGCGGGGATCAGTGATTTTTTCTCTCATCCGGATATCCTTGCGATACTGCTTCCGGGTGTTTTCGTAGTTGCATTATTTACCGGTTTTTCCTGGTTGATATCTGGAAAGATTCGAAGAATAGATCTTGCGGTATTACTGTCAAAATGAATAGATCTGTCGGAGTGGGCGGAATGAACAGTATAATATAGCTAAAAAGCATGTGAGAATATAGGATATAAGTATTTGTTATATAATGCTGAATGATTTATAGTAAAGACAGATGGAAATAGAGAAATAGAAAAAGATGACAGCGTTTGTACTTATGGTAAGTATTGCAGTGATAAGCATTGCAGCTGCAGTCACAGGCTGTGGACGGGATGATAATGATGCAGGAGATGACAGCCATGCCCAAACTGAGAACGCCGGCAGGAATGAGGCTTCCGGACCGAATGATGGGGAATCACAGGATTTCAGCCAGGTAGACACAACCGAGTTGGAGGTTCACTTTGGCGATAACGGAGCCCCGTATACGCTTCAACTGGAAGATAATGATACCGCAAGAGCCGTAGCATATCATGTAGGCACCTCAGACTGGAGACTCCCAATCTATGATTATGATAATTTTGAAGGATGGGAGTATATGCAGTATTATGATATACCAAGCCGCTATGAGATCCCGTCCGGCGCGGAAACGGTCACATCTGTAAAAGCGGGAGATGTATATTATTCAGAACCTAACCGGATCATTCTCTTTTACCATGACGCCGAAGTTACAGAAGAATATACGAAAGTGGGAACGATTGATGTTACAGACGAATTTGTAAAAGCTGTAGAAGAAAATCCGGTACTGGAAGGATGGAGCAACAAGATTGTGCTGATCAGTGACGGAGAATAGCCGGTCATGCTTATTGGCGTTTTTAAATCATAAATGAAGAAAAGGAGATTTTATCATGGAAGTAATGAAAAACAGGACATTTGACGAGGAACGTGCCTTATATGGCAGCAGAAACATTTATGTAAAAGATTGTGCGTTTGACGGTCCGGCAGACGGCGAGAGCGCGTTCAAGGAGGCAAGCGACATTCAGGTGGAAAATGTTTTTTTCAATCTCCGTTATCCATTCTGGCATGACGAGAGGGTTAAGATTGACGGAGTTACGATGACGGAGCTTTGCCGTGCGGCAATCTGGTATACGAATGATATAGAAATCAGGAACAGTAAGCTGCATGGAATCAAAGCGCTCCGCGAATGTTCCAATGTTAAGATGGACGGCTGCGATATCATCTCACCGGAGTTTGGCTGGTCAACAAAAGGAATCGACATGAGAAATACCAGTGCCGAGGGCGAATATTTCATGATGCGCTCAAGCTGTCTGCATTTTGACAACGTGAGCCTTAAGGGTAAATATTCTTTCCAGTACAACGAGGACTGCGTGTTTGAAAATTGCAATTTTGATACCAAGGACGCGCTCTGGCATGCAAAGAATGTAGTCGTGAGAAACAGTGTGGTAAAGGGCGAATATCTTGCCTGGTACTGTGAAAACGTGACTTTTGAAAACTGTAAGATCATCGGTACGCAGCCGTTATGTTATTGTAAGAATCTGAAACTGATCGATTGCCAGATGGAAGGGTGTGATCTGAGCTTTGAAAAATCGGAAGTAGAGGCAACCCTCACAACGCCGGTTGACAGTATCAAAAATCCTGCCGGAGGACATATTTACGTGCCGTCTGTCGGCAAGATCATTATGGATGACGAGAATGCAAAAGGAGAAATCCTGACGACAAAGGCGGAATGTGCATAGATGGCAGGGACGAAAAAAAATCTATGGTTTTATTCCCGCGAGCAACGAGCCAAGCGGGCATACTTGCATGCACATTTGGCGACTGCCGCGAGGGTCAAATACTCCGCTGCTCTGCAGCGCTACAAATTTGATGCCCCGTTGCTTGCAGCGTGGTCTTTGACTTTGACAGCGGTACTGATAGTTTCATTGACAGCATGCGGTAAGGTCAGTAATAAGCCGGCAGATGTGATTCAAAAAGAGAATCCGGCGGGAATGGAAAATTCAGAAAACAGTAATGGAGCGGCAGAGACAGAGGACGGTTCCGGAGGTGTCCCGGCAAAGACTGCGGTTGATGAGAAAATAGAAAAGGGAGAAGATATCATGTATATCACCGTAGGGGATTCAGTAATGACCATGAAACTCGCCGATAATGCGTCAGCGGAGGCATTTCGGGGATTAGCTGCATCAGGACCGTTTACGGTAGAGATGAAAGAATATGGCGGGTTTGAGCTGATGGGCGCTCTGGGAGAAAGATTACCTGCTGCTGATGAGCAGATTTTGGCAGAACCCGGAGATGTGATGCTTTATCAGGGGAATTCGGTGACGATTTTCTATGGCACAAATTCATGGAGTTATACAAGGCTTGGGGAAATAGAAAATATGGATCAGAAAAAATTAGTGGAAATATTCGGAGACGGGGATGTTACTGTGTCATTTTCTCTGGAAGAGTAGAAAGAAAGGGTAGAGAGTACGACAATGCTAGGCGGTTTCAAATTTTCAAATCCAACAGCTATATATTTTGGGAAAGAATCTTTACAATTTTAGCTGTCGGAGGCGGTTCCGTATGTTCATGAGTTGAATGCACGAAAAAGAAGAGGATTATCACGGGAGAATGTTGATGGCTTGATAGTCTGAAAATAAGATATGGCTATAATGATTTAGACACTATGTTAGTATTAAAAGACATTTTACCACACACGGAATAGCAAGGGACAGCAATAATCTTAATTTAAAGGAAAGGGCTATATGGCAACTAAAACAAAAATTAAAATTTCAGAGGATATTAAACTTCGTAAAATATTAGATGAAGAATATGAAAAATCCTATTATCAAAGCGGGATATGATGTTAATGAAAGTTGGCAAAAGGGAAACGCCCGTATACATGATGTAAGACAAGCCGGATTTAAGATACACCAATTAGCCAAAAGCAGCCAGGACATTGTTGCCCAAACGGCATTAAGAGTTGTAGGCCAGGCTGTAGTTACCGGGCATATGCGGGAACACGCTATGGTATCTTCTGATTATGCTGTAAAAGTAATAAATTTATTATTTCCTAATGATATAAATGCTGTCAGACAGGAGAGATTTTGGCAATTAGAACAATTAAAAAATATTGAAGATGAGAGTTAAAGAGTTTACATTTTTGGAAGTGCATTGTCTGCCAGTACGCTGCTTTAAGGGTGATTTTAATCCGAAAGCAGTATCAAAGCTGATGGGTCATGCAAAGGAACTGATTACAGTAGATGTGT
>OFFP01001006.1_pt1 | contig 20842 bp, 17 predicted proteins | sample 1521431 | NCBI WGS metagenome assembly OFFP01 (sample SAMEA3504104, study PRJEB24116) | mouse gut metagenome | biome: mouse gut; feature: mouse-associated habitat; material: faeces | place: Denmark | collected 2011
CCCCAAGTGTGGCTGACACAGACTCTGAAATGTGCGGCCGCGCTCACTACTGATGAATTTTAGAGGTAGTGAGCGCGGCTCCTCTATTTCCAGATTTCCATGGAAAGCGGCTCCGTCAGCCATGAACTGCTCAAGTATTTCAGTTTCGATGCCCAGGCACCATCGCTTTCCGCATTCTACCAGCAGCGCGCCAAGCTCTCCGTACATAACAGGACAGGTCGCGTTTAAGGAGCAGAAACGCAGACATGTCCATCAGGTCGATTTTTCCCTTGACTTCAAGACCTGCCGCCATTTCCTGCGGCTGCACTCAGGGGGCCCCGCCGGATGTGGAAGGCCTAATCAAAAAAGCACACTCTTCCTGTCAGGCCCCGTGAATTGTAACGACAAAAATGATTACCCATTACTTGTTGTATTTCTCAATCTCTCAATAACACTTCGTTTGCCTTCGCTGCTATAGGCGGCAAGTGGAATTCCAACGCTTATGACCAAAAGTAAAATAAGAAAACACAGTAATGCGGACATCGGAAAATTGTATGTAAAATATCTAATATTCTTGCGCATTATTGCTCCTGTAGTAATTAAAATTGTATTCCCCAAACTTAATGACAATCCCGTGATACAACAACAGTAAAAGATGCCTTCCCATATCAGCATTTCTTTTAATTGTTTCCTCGTCATCCCTACACTGCGCATTATGGCAAATTCCACTTGTCTCTCAATTATTCCTGTAATGACAATATTACAATAACCCAGAACAGCGAACAGCACCAGCACTCCGTTAAAGATTCCCGTTACGACCCTTACTGCCAGTATGTAGCTTCGTTCCTCAGCAAGAATATCCGATTTGGCAATCAGATAATATTGGGGATAACTCTCGGTTTCCTGATTGAATTCTGCCAAAATTCCTTGCAGTTTTCTCTTTATCTTGGGTTCCTCCTGTTGGCTGGTATTAAAGGCGATTGAATATATATAAGGAGTGATTTCAAGCTGCTTTGCTGTGTTATTGCTGATTATGATATAGTTCAGGTTCCTTCCTTCCCACGGCATATTTATTGCAGGGAAGCCTTTTTCCGTTATATCGAGATATCCGCAGCAAATCAAATCAAATTCCTTTCCTCCGTTTTCAAAGAGTATTCCGCTGAGTCCTTCTCCCATTACTTTGTCTGTCTCTAGCTGCTGCTTTTGTGACAGTTCATGGCTATGAAGTAAAATAAACCCCCTTTTTTCCCGAAACGTATCCACATCTATATTTATTTTTTCGCGGTCTGCATATTTTTCAAGTTCATTGACCCATTCATCGGGCGCTATTTGCAATGTCAGTTCTGTCATGATGTCATAATCGTTCCGATAGGAATGGATTCTGGGCACCATGCTTGCTGACTGATGATTGAAAACGCCATAGCTTCCGGTACATTTTATTATATCTTCATCTGTAGCTTTGGTCAAACTAGAAATGGAATCTATCAGTTCCAAGGGCAGTAGTTCGTGCCCGATTGTCTCATTATAGATTGCGCCATTATATATGTATTCTGCCACGGCTTCTTTTGTGATGCCTATTTCAAAATCCCGGGCTTGTTCGATTTTATGGGTTTGATCCAACCCTTCAGCTATTTCTATAGACAGCAGGGAAATCTCGATGGCAAGAAACAGAGAGCCTATTGACAATAGAGCTTTCTTGTGGTTCCTGAATAAATTTCTCCAAGCCATTTCCCGGATGGCATATCTTTTTGAGGATTTGTATTTTGGGATGGAGACACTGGATATACCCTCGGGACTAAGGCATTCTACAGGCGATGATTTGATTATGCATTGTATGCAGCGCATCAAAGCGGCAATGCCTCCCAATGCACCCAGGCAAACTGACAGTCCCAGCAGCCTCCATGAATATATTGGGAGATGCTTCGAACTCCCGGTCCCATCAAGGACCATTTGTGTTACCAGCCTGGGAACAGCAAGCCGGACAATGATGCTCCCCAAAAGGATTCCGGCGATGCTCCCTGTCAATATTGTCCTGGCGCCCTGTAGGAAGTAGACAAGTTTAAGCTGTTTCGGGGTCGCCCCTATCACCTTTAACAGACCATATTGTTTTTTATGATTACTGATGCCAATGGAGAAAATATTATAAATAAGCAGATTCATACTTAAGACTATCAGCAAAATCTCAATGAACGCGACAAGGACTCCCCCTGCTATCTTCTGTAATGCTTTCTGACCACGTACATTTACCACCCAGAGATTTTGGTCGGCCCTTATATCAAGATCCTGATATAGACGATTTACCATCTGATTTCCATCCAGCCATATCTTGTCTGAAACTATGAACGCATTGCCAGGAAACAAGGAGCTTTCTGGTTCCTGTAACAAGGCTTTAGAAAAATACCCGGTGGGCTGCCTCTCCCAAGAGGATACATAATCCCTGTAATAACCGCTCAGACGGAACTGCATCTGTATATCCTCTGCTCCGCTTGTAATCCAGTCGTTGCGTATGATGTGTAAGGGGATTTCCATTCCGATTTCCGGTTTTTCTATTCCGAGATCTGACAGTATATGCAGTGACAGCATCACCTCATCTGCCGCTTGCGGATAATTTCCTGTCAAATCTTCATAGGCGGGAGAAAAAATTTCCAGAAAATCGGCCTCTCCGACTACGCTGCAGATGAAGAAATTTGCTCTTCCGTTTCCATAGCAGCGGCCAAAGTCTTTAGCCACGCCCACATTGCTTATATAATTCAAATCTGCCAGCTGTTGATACTGCTCTTTAGATACGCTCTGCAAAACAGCTGTTGCCGCGGAACCGTTTTTGCGGATATCCTTTATGTCTTCGGCCAGAATCCTGCCTTTTGCCAGACTCATTATTACAAACAATGCAGAGATTGTTATAGCGGTAATCCCTGACAAAAGAAGATGGCTTCTTCTGTCAGCTTTCCCGAAAGCAGCTGCAAGGCTTCTTATTATCTTCATGCCATCCCTCATTCTATATTGATGTCAAATGCCCCACCGTAAACGGAAAAGTTAGCTTAGAGTCCGTGGAAATCAAGGCATGATATTTAGGGCTTCAGGCAAAGATAGTTATAGTTCTCGCTATCATCATAAATAAGGACGATCTGCCCCTCTTCGTCTGCCTGGATGGCGGGCACCCAGGATGTCAGGATTCCATAATCGGCCCAGCGGTAGAGCAGCTCCGGCTTCTTTCCGGACAGCCCAATGCGGTACAGCCCTCCTGATCCGCGTACAGCAAGGTGCCTTCGGTTTCATCCCTCTCCGTCAGAAAGTACCGATAATCTGTCCCATTACCCAGCGCTTCCATATCGAAGGTCGCATAATGGTCCGTGCCGGCCACCGGCCCTACGTCCCACACCTGGTCCTCACGGTCAAAGCGTTCCGAGATGCTTTTTGAAGCGATAGGCCCTGGAGGCTCCCAGGAAAGCCCGTTCCCCGCCTCCGCTTATGGCGTCTGCCGGACTTTCCAGCAGCAGCGGAGCGTTCGCCGCCGCGGAATAGGCATCCAGGGAATTGTCCCGTATGCCCAGGTCCGAAACTGCCGAGGTATCCGGGGCGCTCCCGAAATCGGCAGTTTCTTACCGATCCTCCGCTGTGCCGCAGCCGCCAAGATGCAGAATGAGTATGGTTGTCAAAAGAATATAGCTGATTATCTTTTTCATGGAATATGCGCATCTCCTATACTGTAATATGACAATAACGTGCAAGGCTGAAAGATGTAATAACAGTATAACACGACTGATAGGCATACAACAAGGGACAGAATTGTTAAAAAATCCCTGTCCCTTTCATTCGTAGAAAAGCGTTTATGGATAAGCTGAATCATGTACCTACTCCTGCAAAAGTAAAGTTACTCTGTTTTGGATTTTTTCTGTTGTTCTTTCCAAATCCACTTGCCCAGTGAAATATGCTTCCGCTTCCTCGTTAATGATGTTCTGAATCTCCGAATGAGGCTCAAAGCGATTCTCTGCGCTATCTACCAGCTTGCGGATTATGTCCACGTCCTCAGGAGTGGCTGCATATACGAAAATATCCCCGCTGCCATCATTGTAATGTTCTTTCGGATTTCTTTCGCTCCCACCGTTCTCCGTGCCGATATAGTCTTCCTTCATTGCCGCTTCCAGTACCTGGTCGAACTGTTCTTTTATAACAGGAAAACCTTGTCCGTCATATCCTTGTAGCAAATAGAATTTTATAAATGCCCAGGCACCTGCTTGGTTCTTCGTTTGCGAATTGACTGCTACGGCACTACCTCTAAAAGCGACAACTGTCCCGGTCCCTTCTGCGACCGGGTAGCCGATGAATGCTACCTTGCCTCCGTAAAGCTCTTTTTGTATCTGGTAATTCGACATGCTGGAGATGAGCCCTATGGACATTAGTATCTCCTTGCTTTTGATTCTCTCTGAGAAAAGAAGACGAACCGGGTGCTGTACCCCTGCGGCATAAAGCAGCAGGTAGGCGAGTTCGCCCTTCATTTGCGGAAGACAGATGCTGCTGTCAGCCTCGTGACCGTTGGTAGCCGCAGCTATTATGTCTACCGGTATGAAGGAAGCCTCAACGGCATTGAAGATGCCGTGGTACTGATCAGCTATCCGAAGGACGCGTTCCATGTCCCCAAGGCCTTGCGGGCCTTCATCAGCACGGATGTCTCTTTAAGCATCCGGGAGATTCTGGACATATATGTGGAACGGTGGCCGGTGGAAGTGTTCTTCCGCCAATCAAAGGACAAACTGGCGTTTGACAGATACCAGGTCCGCTCATCGCAGGGGATCAGGAGGTACTGGCTGCTGATGTCGCTGGCCCATCTGCTTGCATGTACTGGCGGCGAGGAAACCATGTCCTTCAAAGACGGCTATGCTTATATTTACAGCCATATCCAGGAAGAGCGGATCCATTTTGTCTACCAGTGTGGTGCAAGGCGCATTGGCTTTGAGCGGGTTAAAGCTTTAGTGGCATAGGCTTATTGTGCAATTTTTTAAATTTGCTCATTTATAGTTGCCATATAAACATTACAATGATATAATAAATTTGTAGTTGGAATTTAGCTTTTTTAGCTTTTTCCTTTGTGTCGTCATTGGTGCCGTTGGCATTTCCTGTGATTGAGGCGCATGCTCATTAATATGCGGTGACAACGAATGAACGTCATAATAAGTCAAAGGAAGCGTATATACCTGTGGGAAGTGGCATGCATGAGTGAGCTTATTTAGGAGAAGGCGGAAAATTCTTTGATACCTGTCGATATATCTGTAGAAACTACAGTGACACATACAAAATATCAGTGGTTTCCGGTTCTGAACCTGGACCGGAGGGAGAGGCGGCGGAATCGGAACGGTACCTTTCCGGGCACTGGTGGATATTAGGAGATTTTATGAGAGCGATTATACAAATGACACGTCAGCCCTGGAAAAGTTTTTCAGGTATTGTCTTATGTGCCCTGGCGGCAGCGCTCCTTGTGATTGGCGGAGGGCAGTATTATGCGACAACCCTGACTCGTGCAAATCTGGATGACAGGTATGATACCCTTGCCCTGCCTGCGGAGGATTATTTCTATAAGCAACAGGGGAGTGTAAGAACGCGTTATACATCATTACCGGAAGAATATCAGGATTGGACATCGGAGGTAATCCGCACCCGCTCCGATCTGGTCAGGGGAGAAGCATACGCCGGAGGGCTTTCTGCTTATATCCCGGAGATGGCGCCGGATAATTTTTCCCGGCATGATGAAGGGGAGTTCATGGAAGGCTACAGCGACGGGATTCCTTATCGCTGTGCTGTCCTTGAGGTGACGCTGACGAAGGTGGGAATGATACCATATGAGGATGGCATCAGTTATACATTTAATGATTCAGACGAGGAAGTGTCGGTACGATATAGTGTTTCGTGGTTCTGCACAGGGACCATAGACCGGGCTGTCGGCCTGGAGCAGGGCTTTGCGTCACCGGAGGGGAAAACCATTGCGCTGATGGTCAGGGCCTGTGACGAGGATGCGTTGGAAGCCCTGCAGTTGGAGGAGGGAGGGCACTATCTGGTCTATGGGATGGACTATTCCGATGTCAGGGGAAAAGAGAAGCGGGAGTTATACCAGGCTTTTAGGGAGAACTTTGCGGAACTGTTGGGTACCGGGCTGTCGGAGGTAGAGTTTGACGAGAAGGTGGACTGCTTCATGACAGTCTGCGATTATAGTTCCCTTGCTTCACACGCCCCGGATGGGAATGGGGACTTTATTGTTTCCCAGGAAAAAAGAAATCATTACCAGAGGATTCCGGATCTGGACGGAGCAACCAAGATTGATCTTGTCCCATCGGAAGCATATGTTCCTGACTACTGCGTTCCAACTATGGCAAAGCTGAAGGGCGGGGCGGAGGAATATCTGGCATCGGAAGAGGGCTTCCTTTGGCGGCAGGCCCTGGAGGAAATGGAGATCACCAACCACGGCTTCCCGGTACTGGCGGTGGAAAAGCCGGGACAGCAGGCGGCGTTCGCCAGAGAGCAGGCCCGTATTGTGGAAGGCCGGGACTTTACGGAGCAGGAACGAAGGGACGGGAGCCGGGTCTGTATCCTGTCCCAGTCCCTGGCGGAGTCCAATGGCCTGAAGACAGGGGATATCATTGACATGCGCTACTATGCTTATGATTATAATATCCAGGCGCAGCGCACAAATATGCTGTCCACTTCCTTTCCAAGCGCAGCAATCTATTCCAGAAGCGCGGGCTTCCTGACGGAGACGGAAGGCTACCGGATTGTAGGGCTGTACCGGCAGGACAACGCATGGCAGAACAGCATGGATCCTTACGGCTTTACGCCCAATACGATTTTTGTGCCCAAGTCTTCCGTCTCCTGTGAAATGATGATGCGCAACTCGGGGGTCTACTATTCCATGCTGCTCCAAAACGGAAAGAAGGAAGAATTTGAACAGCTGCAGGAAGAAGCCGGTTATCCTGATCTGTACATCTGCATAGACCAGGGATACAGCCAGATTGTTTCCGCGTTGGAAGAATACCAATCGGTCTCGGCAGGCGCCCTTTGGATCGGGGTTGCCGCGTCAGGGGCGGTTATGGCATTGTTCCTGATCCTGTTTCCGCTGCAGCAGGGGCGGGCGGTGGGGCTGATGAATGCCATTGGCGCCCGCAGGCGGGAAAGGATCCGGTATATCTTTGGAAGCTCCGCCTGTATCCTGGTTCCGGGAGCCGTCCTTGGTGGGATCTGCGGCGGGCTGGCCTGGAAGCAGGTGACGGCCCGGCTGATGGAATCGGTAAGCGTGGCAATCCCCCTGGAAGCCAATACGATGGTCATGTCGGCGGCTTTCGTGGCAGTTTTTCTGGTATTGGCGTTGGCAGCGTTACTGGCGGCAGCCCTGGCCCTGACAGGGGAAAAGGGTTTGAAGAAGAGAAAGTAGCGAGGAACAGCTATGGGTTATACATGGATACGTTGCAGACGGAGTCCTCTTTTCACAGCGGCGGTCTTTCTGTTTTCCGGACTGATCGCGTTGGCGCTTGGCAGTCTGCAAAGGGGGCTTCTTTCCGCCCAGAGCCATTATGATGAAATTTACCGGCAGATCAGGGTGGCCTGCACGGTTACAAACCTGACCGGGGAACAGTCCAATTACCTGAATATTCCGCCCCGGATCCATGCCCTGTTTACGGAAGGCACGGGATCCGGCCCTGACGGGCTTGCCGATCTTCTGGGGGACGTACAGATCAAGGGGGCTCTGCAGTTTAGTTGGGAGGGAAGGGAATTTACGCTTGCGGGAGTTACTGCGCTTCAGGCGGATCCCAATCTTTGGCCGGAGAACGGATGCGCCATATTCTGGAACGAGGGCGCGGGGGACTGGGTCTTTGCAGGGAAAGAACTTAAGTGCCTGGTTTCCGAGGAATTGATGAAGGAACTTAGGGACAGGGAATTCCCGAAGGATTCCTTCGCAATCCATCTAGAGGCGGGAGACTTGTGGGGAAGGGAGTATGACGTGGAGCTTGAGATCGCGGGCACATATGCGGGAGAAGCGGAAAAGACGATTTACTGCCCATGGGAGGCCTACCTGGAGATCTGCCAAAACGCCATGCGGGGTGCAATAGCGGATTCCCTGTCCGCAACGCTGAAAGACAATGGGGATCTGGAGAGGCTTCGGGAAAGGGCGGGGCAATGGTTTGCCGTTCCGGATGCCAGGCTGTCCGGCGTGTACGAAAGCGAAGGATTTTATCTCGCCCTGGATATCAATGACGCCTGGTTGGAAAAGGCGCAGCAGGATCTGAAAAACAGTATGGCGGTAAACAGGATTGCGGCGGCTTCCATATTTGCCTTATCCGCCTGCGCCGGTGCGGTTGTGGGATTTTTGACCATCCGCAGCAGGAAGCATGAGATTGCCCTGCTTCGGACTCTGGGAACGACAAACCGGGGCATTTACGGGTCTTATGCCATGGAACAGGCTTTGTGCGTGGTTTCCGGCATAGCTGCGGGAGGAGCGGTTTTCCGATGGCAGCCGCCGTATCAGCTTTGCCTGTTTGCCGTTTTTTATCTGGCGGGGCTTTCCGTTATGCTCTGGATTTATCTTCGGAAAAATCTGCTTACTGTTATGAGGGAGGAAGAATGAGATGGGTATCACATTGAAGTCGGTTTCCTACAGCTATCAGGGAAAGTATCAGACAGTCAGGGCAGTAAATGATGTCACTTATGATTTTGGCGGAGGTAAGGTATATACGATTATTGGCAAGTCCGGTTCCGGAAAGACAACGCTGCTTTCCCTGATGGCAGGCCTGGACCTGCCTGTGGAGGGGGAGATTGTTGTGGACGGCAAATCCACCAAAGACTGGGACAGGAACCAGATGCGCAGGGATGTGGTTTCGGTAATCTATCAGAATTACAACCTGTTCCCTTTGCTTACGGTACAGGAGAATATCCGGTATCCCTTAAGCCTGAAAAAGATGCCGAAAAAGGAAGCCATAGTTGCTTCCAGGGAGGCAAGGGCCAGGGTAGAATTGCCGGAGTCCTATGACAGGCGTTTTCCCAGACAGCTTTCGGGGGGCGAGCAGCAGCGGGTGGCCATCGCGCGGACACTTGCCCAGGGGTGTAAGATTATTCTTGCGGACGAGCCTACGGGAAATCTGGATTCGGCCAATTCCCGGAATATTGTAGATATTTTCTGCAGCCTGGCCCATGATGATGGCTGTACCGTGATTATCATTACGCATGATATGGCGGTAGCCGAGCGCTCTGATGTTGTTATTCGGATGGGGGACGGAAAGTTTTCTTTATGAAAAAGAAGCGCGCAGGGATTAGGATTGAACAGGCGGTGTGGCAGTAAACAGGATTGGAGTATTCCAGTCCTTTTATTGTGCATTTTTCGTCCAACACAGGATAAAACCTGTTTTGTCGAAAGCTATGGGCAGAATACAAATATTCCGGAACCCGGAAGAGGATGCTGAATCGACATGGCGCTCCACTTGCGTGACAGGCAGATTTCTGCTATAATTGCGTTAGCTTTTTACGAGGTTTTTGTGATTTTCTTTGTTCAGTGACGGGTTTCTGTTTCTGCATGGCTTTTTTCCATCCCCAGGTATCTCATGATGAGCGGGTGATGTTTCTGGCCGGAACTGTAATGTTCGGCGTTCTCGTAGCATTTGCTGTCTACCGCATATTCTGTTTGGGACTGGTGTGGGTGGAGTATGATATACCCGCAGAGAGGGGTATCGGTTTCGTTGGGAGGAAATACCGGCAGAGAAAGATCCCTTTGAACCGTCTTTTGAGAGGTTATAAAGATTTCGAAAAAACACTGGAACTGACCGGGGGGCTGCGTCGGATCGGTGTAAAGACACAGGAAGAGTGCTTCCGTTATTGAAGGTAGATGTGGGAATGGTCTAATGGCCTGACAAAAGGCATCCACTAAAGCAATCCAATAAGGAAAGGAAAAGGAGAATCCGTAGTGATAGGGATACAGAAGTATATCAGGGCGCAAAGCCTGGAGGAGGCATACCAACTGAACCAGAGCAGGGCAAACCGCGTAATGGGCGGCATGCTGTGGCTGAAAACAGGAAAAGGCAATGTGAATACAGTCATTGATCTCTGCGGTCTGGGTCTTGACGGAATCGAGGAGACGGAGGAAGCATTTGTCATCGGCGCCATGACAAGTCTTCGTGAAATAGAACTGCACCGGGGCCTGAACCAATATACCCAGGGGGCGGCCGGGGCGGCGGTCCGGGATATTGTGGGGGTGCAGTTCCGGAACCTGGCCACGGTGGGCGGCAGTATCTGGGGGCGGTTCGGTTTTTCCGATGTGCTGACCTTTTTTCTGTCCCTGGAAACTTCTGTGGAATTGTACAGGGGAGGCGTGATTTCCCTGGAACAGTTTGCCGCCATGGAATATGACAGGGACATTCTGGTGCGTATCATGGTGAAAAAGAAGCCCGGAGTCTTTGCCTACAGGGCTTTCCGGAACCAGAGGACGGACCTTCCCGTGCTTACCTGCGCCCTGTCCCGGGTGGAGGGCGAGTACCGGGCTGTGGTGGGGGCCAGACCCGGAAGGGCTGTGGTGGTCAGGGACGAAGAAGGGCTGCTGTCCGGGGGAGGGCCGGAAAGCTGCAAGGTCTTCTCCGCCTATGCAGCCGAAAGGGTTCCCGTGGGCAGCAATACCCGGGGGAGCGCCGCCTACCGCACCCATTTGATTCAAGTGCTCACGGAGCGGAATCTGATGCAGTTGGGAGGGAAGATGGATGGAAATTAACATAAAACTGAACGGGAAAAAGGTATCCGCTTCCGTAGAGGCGGACTTGCTGTTGATTGATTTTCTGCGGGAGCACGGCTGTTACAGTGTGAAGCGGGGATGTGAAACCTCCAATTGCGGCCTGTGCACGGTGCTGATGGACGGAAGGCCGGTTCTGTCCTGCTCCGTTCTGGCGGCCAGGGCCAACGGCGCGGAGGTGTGGACTTTGGAGGGACTGCAGGAGGAGGCGCAGGATTTTGTGGGCTTTATCGCGGACCAGGGGGCAGACCAGTGCGGATTCTGCAATCCGGGATTTGTGATGAACACCATTGCCCTGCTTCGGGAGAATCCCAATCCCACAGACGATGAAATCCGGGCCTATCTGGCGGGAAACCTGTGCCGCTGCTCCGGCTATGAGGGACAGCTTCGGGGAATCCGCAATTATCTGGACAGGCGGGAGAAGGCGCAGGATCTTGAGAACCAGGGGTGTGAATATACTCACGAGTTATGAAATTTGCCGCAATGTCCCCGGCATCTTTCGCTCGTGAGTCGGGACGCCTGGCAAGTTTCAATGATCGTCAGTATAAGAAACAGAGACTTTAAATTGGGGATAAAGCGGGGAAAGGACAGGGGGATGAGCAGTCGGATAAATGTTACAAGGAGGGAATTTCAGGACAGTTACCGAAGACATTATAAAATGTATAAACAAACCACAGGCAGTGAAAAATCACGAAGACTGCTTTTATTCTATTCCGTGGAATGCGGTTTGAAAAGTCTGTTGATGAAGGATTTGGGAAAAGATACATATGAGGATTTTGTGGAATGCTGCGGCAGTGAGAAAAAGGAACTGACAGGGCATAATGTAAGCGCAATGCTTAAGAAACTGAATCCCCACAGCAGTTATTGTCTTAAAAAAATTCCCTTAAAAAGAGGGGGTTATGCTTCGCCGGATAAATTTAATGAGCTTTGGAGGTATGGCGCCGCCCTGGCGGAGGGCGACGAGGAGGAAAAAGCAGAAAAGGTATTGGTGAAGATAGCGGAATGGATTCATACAAAATTATAGGAGAATAGTGATGCGTCTGTTTACATGGTATGATGTTGAGGTTGAATTCAGGAAAAGGCGGAGTTGGTGGCCCCTGTGGTGGAACAGGGTTGATGTATACAGCGACGAAATTGTCATCAATATTGATCCGGAGAGAACTAACAAAGAGGAAAACGAAGAGACATTTATAAAAATTTTCGGGAAATTCTACATGAACGGTAAGGTTATGGTAGAATTTGACCAAAAACAATTGGATGTTATTTATGAAGAGGGCGATGAATCTGACAGGGCAGAACCCATAAAGACGCCGCTGTTTAAGGACATGTTTACGAAGGAAGAAACGACAAAGCAGGAAGAATTAGCGGGGAGTCCGCTTACGGTATTCCATTCCTATAAAGGCGGTGTGGGGAGGACATTGGCCCTGATTTCTCTGGTAAGGGAGATATCACAGGCGCATGGAAATCAGAGAAAGGTACTGATTGTTGATGCGGATTTGGAGGCTCCGGGTCTGACCTGGATGTTGGGACAGGGGAAAAGCAATGAGAAAATCAGTTATTTCGACGTGTTGGAATTGCTTCATTTTAATTCTCTGAACGAGAACTTTGTCGACAGGGTTGCCGGGCTTGTGAAGACCAATGTGATTAAGGTGATGACGGAAAAACTGGAGGTGGAGCACTATTTTCTTCCGGTATATAGAGAAAAATCTCAAATGCTGAATATCTATTCAAGTCCGGAGAAAATCATTTCTGTACAGAAGGATAAATATGTCATTACGGAATTTCTTTCCAGGTTGGGGGCCTCCCTAGGGGCAGACCTTGTTTTGGTAGATTTGAGGGCCGGGGTTACGGAATTTTCCGCGCCGTTTTTATTTGATGCCCGTGTGAACAAGTTTTTTATTTCTTCCACGTCCATGCAGTCAATAAAAGGAACGAAACTTATACTGGAAGAGATACAGCGGAAGGTGAAGGACGGACATTTGAATTCCAAACTCCTGCTGACCATGATTCCCAGAGACATGGAGGATGATAAGGTGGGGAATCTGGAAGATGAGTTGGCAGAAAGCCTGGAACAGGATTTTGACCCGGAAAACATGAATGTATTAAGAGAAGATTATCTCTACAGGGTACCTTTTGACTCGGCGTTTGCTTCACTGGGGGATTTTCAGGAAATATGTGCTTTGCTGAAGGGAAAGGTACTTTCCGATGTTATGGCAAAAATTGCGGGCAGCATGCTGAAAACCGATACGAAGGCTGACGGTACGGGAGAGAAGCCGCTTTCCCTGGAGAATATGAAGGATACCATAAGCCGGCTGCATGAGATTACCACCATGGAGATCACAGCTGAAGGGAGTTCATCCTCCAATATGCTGGCAACAACGTCGATACGGGAGATTGTGCGGGAGTATAAGGAAACGGTTCCGCAGCTGGTGGTATTGGGCGCAAAGGGATCCGGAAAAACTTATATCTATAAACAGCTGCTTTCAAAAAGAACCTGGGAAAATTTTGTGAACGGCGTAGAGACGCCAGGTGAAAGAGACAGGGAGAGAACATTAATTCTACCCCTGGTCTGTTCATTGAATATGAAAAAGCTGCATCCTATGGTACAGGAATGTATTGTAAACTGCAATCATACTTTTGAAGAAATGAACATCAGACCGGATATTGTTGACTGCAATTACAATAAACTGGCTTCTTATGCCGAAAAAGAGACATCCCTGACAGAATGGATGGAAATATGGCAAAGGCTGATGTTGGATATGGTGGGCGGCGGTTACAGCGATTTATCCGAACTGGATCAATATCTGGAGAGAAAACACAAAAGAATTCTTTTCATTGTGGACGGACTGGAAGACCTTTTCATGGATGTGCAGATACAGACACAGAAGACCTGGAGATTTGCAATTCGGGCTTTGTGTCAGAATGTAGTAAATACATTACGGAATCTCCGTTTTGAAAATATAGGGATTGTTATTTTTGCCAGAAAGGATATGGCGGAAGAGGCAATTGAGATTAATTTTGAGCAGTTTCAAAATCAGTATCACAAATATGAATTGAAATGGTCACCGTCGGAAGCGCTTCGCCTGGCATTGTGGATTGCGAGGCAGGCGGCTCCTGCTCTGGGAGAGAATGTTGATATTTTGAAAGCCAGCAGGGAAGTGTTGGAAGAACATCTGGAAAAACTGTGGGGGAAAAAGTTGGGAAGATACGATTCCAGAGAGGCAAATTCGGCAAAATGGATTATTGCGGCGCTTTCTGATTTTACAAACCAGTTACAGGCAAGGGACATTGTACGCTTTTTGCAGTTTGCTACCAGTACATTTCCGGAAGGAAAGCCGCCGTACGAGGACAGATATATTATGCCGAAACAGATCAGGGAGGCTATTCCGGGCTGCTCCAGGGAAAAGTATAAGGAGATCAGAGACGAGATGAAAGCGGTTTATCAAATATTAAAAAAATTTGAAGATATGCCGGAAGAAGAGAAAGTATTGCCGCTTACTTTGGACAAGATCAGCCTGACAGGAGAAGAGATTGCCAGATTAGAGAACCAGGGCTATTTTATTATGTCAGATAAGAAATATTATTTTCCGGAAATTATCAGATTTGCCCTGGAATTTAAGTATGTAAAAGGGGCCAGGCCCAGGGTTTTGTCCCTGTTGGCAAAATAATTCGGGTTTTTACATTGAAGAAGTTTTCGGGAATAGGAGAAACCGAGATTTACAGAACCCCCGGAAACCAACCCATGGAGGTCAGTATGGAACACAGAGAAACAACACCCAGGAATGAAACGATTGGCACAATACACGATAAATCAGGTGAGACTTTCACACCCCAATATCAATCCGTCAACAAGTCCGTCCGCAAGAAGGACGCCATGCAGCTGCTGTTGGGAAAACCGGTGTACATGGACGACATCACGCCCCGGGAGGCCCTGGCGGTGAAGCTGCTGCGCAGCCCCTATCCCAATGCCATTGTGCGGGAAATCAACACCGAGACTGCAAAGAAGGTGCCCGGGGTGGAGGCTGTCTATACCTGGGAGGATGTACCCCAGACCCGGTTTGCCATTGCGGGACAGACCTATCCGGAACCCTCCCCCTACGACAGGCTGATCATTGATCGCCATGTGCGGTTTGCGGGGGATGTGGTGGCCATCATTGCTGCGGAGACGGAGAAGGCGGCGGACAAGGCCATGAAGCTGATCAAGGTCAGCTATGAGGTACTGGAGCCGGTTCTGGATTTCCGAAAGGCAAAGGACAATCCTGTACTGGTGCATCCCGAGGAGGACTGGTTCCCTCCCTGTGAGGTGGGCGGCTCCAACCGGCGGAATCTGGTGGCCAGTGGGGCGGAGTCCCAGGGGGATGTGGACTCCGTGATGGCGGACTGCGAAATCCAGATAGACCGCACCTTTCACACAAAAGCCTTTAACCAGGCCATGATGGAGACCTTTCGGACCTATACGGATTTTGACCGCTATGGGCGGCTCCATGTGGTCACATCCACCCAGATTGTGTTTCACTGCAGGCGGATTCTGTCCAGGGCCCTGGGGATTCCCAAGAGCAGGATACGGGTGGAGAAGCCCAGGATCGGAGGCGGTTTCGGCGCAAAACAGACGGCGGTGTGTGAAGTCTATCCCGCCTTTGTGACCCTGAAAACCGGAAAGGCGGCAAAGCTGATTTATACCAGGGAGGAGGCACAGACTGCAGGCTCTCCCCGGCATGAGATGGAGATTCGGGTGCGCCTGGGAGCGGACAGGGATGGCAGGATTCGGGCTTTGGACCTCTATACCCTGTCCAATTCCGGCGCCTACGGCGAGCACGGGCCTACCACGGTGGGACTGTCCGGACATAAATCCATTCCCCTGTACACCGGCGGCCTGGAAGCGTACCGTTTCGGCTATGATGTGGTTTACACCAATACCATGGCGGCAGGGGCCTATCGGGGATACGGCGCCACCCAGGGAATTTTTGCCCTGGAATCCGCAGTGAACGAACTGGCGGAGAAACTGGGCATGGACCCCACGGTGATCCGGGACAGGAATATGGTGCGGGAGGGCATGGTGATGCCTGCCTATTATCATGAAACCGCCAATGCCTGTGCGTTGGACCGCTGCATGGAGCATTGCAGAAAGATGTTTCACTGGGAGGAGAAATACCCGGTGCGGGAGATGGGCGGCGGCAAAGTCCGGGCGGCGGGTGTGGCAATGGCCATGCAGGGCTCCTGCATCTCCAATGTTGACGTTGGCTCCGCCACGGTGAAACTGGGGGAGGACGGCAGCTATCAACTGCTCATCGGGGCAGCGGATATGGGCACGGGATGCGACACCATTCTGGCCCAGTTGGCGGCGGAATGCATGGAATGCGATGTGGAGGATGTGGCCGTGTTCGGCGCAGATACGGATGCCTCCCCCTATGATTCCGGCTCCTACGCCTCCTCCACCACTTACATTACCGGCAAGGCCGTGGAGAAGGCCTGCGGGGATTTGAAGAGGCGGATTTGTCACATAGCGGCGCAGATGATGGACTGCAGCCCGGAGGAAGTGGTTTTTGAGAGAGACAGAGTCCGCCGGATAGGGGCGGACCAGGAGGTAAGCCTGACGGATATCGCCTACAGAACCCAGTGCTTTGGTGGAGAGGCCGCGGAGGCAACCGCCACCCATTCTTCCCCGGTGTCCCCGCCTCCCTACATGGTGGGAATGGCGGAAATCGAATTGGACAGGCAGACAGGCCAGGTGACTGTACTGGACTACATGGCGGTAGTAGACTGCGGCATTCCCATCAACCCCGCCCTTGCCCGGATTCAGGCGGAAGGGGGCATTGTTCAGGGAATCGGCCACACCCTGTTTGAGGATATTCATTTTGACAAAAGGGGCTGTCCCGGAGAATCCTCTTTCCTGCAGTATAGGCTGCCCACCCGTCTGGACATGGGACGGCTGAAGGTGGAATTTGAACACAGCTATGAGCCTACCGGGCCTTTCGGCGCCAAATCCATCGGGGAGATTGTGATCAACACCCCTGCCCCGGCCATTGCCCATGCCATTTACCGGGCCACAGGGGTCTGGCACAGGGAACTGCCCATCACTCCGGAGAAAATCGTGATGTCAGAGCCTTGAGCCGGTGCCGGCCGGGATACCGGGGGATTTTGCCCCTGGCAGCTTGCCGTACAGATAAGGAACAGAGCCGTTTACGGTAAAAGTCCCTGTGCCATTTCGTCACCACAGACAGTTGTGGGCCAATTTGCATGCCCCTGGCAGTCACGGCTCTGTTCCTTTCAGTTGTATGCATCTTCTAAACTCCCGGGCACTTCTCTTGATGGTCTGTCTTTTGATTTGCGGCGGAGCATTGGGATGCAGGGAAGTTTCGGAAGGAATACCCACAGGAGACAGAGGGGGAAACAGAAAGAAATATAGAAATAAAAAATATAGAAAGAAAAATATAGAAAGAACAATTGAAAGAACAATAGAAAGATAGGAAGAAGCTATGAATGCGGAAATTGATATAAGCGCCGTAACCCTGCAGACTGCCAGACTCACGCTTCGTCCATGGAGGGAGACAGACCTGGAGGATTTCTATGAGTATGCCTCCATGGACGGTGTGGGACAGATGGCAGGTTGGAAGCCCCATGAAAATAGAGAGGAATCCAGGGAAATTCTGGAGCGGTTTATGGAACATAAGAGAACCTTTGCCCTGGAATATCAGGGAAAGGTGATCGGTTCTCTGGGCATTGAAAAATACAACGAAGAGAGGTACCCGGAATTCGGGGAAAAGAAATGCCGGGAAATCGGCTATGTTTTGTCGAAAGATTATTGGGGACGGGGACTGATGGCGGAGGCAGTGCAGGCGGCGATACGCTACCTTTTTCAGGATGTGGGACTGGATGTGATATTCTGCGGGCATTTTCTGTCAAACGGACAGTCGGCCCGGGTACAGGAGAAGTGCGGGTTCAGACATTACGCATATGGTCAGTTTGAGACCAAAATCGGAACCGTCCACGAGCATGAGGTGAAGCTGCTGACAAAAGAGGAGTGGGGAGGCGGTTGTGGCTGCAGGCTTCTTTTATTTGATCTGGACGGTACTTTGCTGCGCAATGACAAAACCATATCTCCGGCTGTGCTGAAAGCAGTGCGGGATTGCCGGGAAAAGGGCATCCGGATCGGTGTGGCTACGTCCAGGGGGGAACAAAATGTCCTGTCTTTTCTGGAGGAACTGGCTCCGGACCTGTTGATTGCCAGCGGTGGGGCAGTGGTGAAATATGATGGCCGCTGCCTGTACAGGGCCGAGTTTTCCGGGGAAGAGACGAAACGGATGATTGAGCTTGCCAGGGAAGTATGCGGGCCTGACTGTGAGATTACCATTGATACCATGAATTCCCACTACTGGAATTATCGGGTTGATCCGAAGAAACAGTACCCTGATTGGGGGAACAGTATTTATACGGATTTTAAAGATTTTGAAGAGCCTTCCCTGAAGATGTGTGTGGAGATCTTTGAAGAAGAACAGGCAAGACGGCTTTCAGGACTTCTGGATGAGTGCGACTGTGTCCGTTTTTCAGATGGATACTGGTATAAATTTACAAAAAAGGCGGCTACAAAAGAGCAGGCGATTTTGAAAATATGCGCTGCATGGGGAATTGGGACAGAGGAAATCGTGGCCTTCGGGGATGATTATGCGGATATGGGAATGCTGGCCCTGTGCGGAAGAGGCATTGCCATGGGGAATGCGGTGGATGCAGTGAAGGAAAAAGCGGATCTGGTCATCGGCAGCAACGAAGAAGACGGAATTGCGGAATATTTGAACCGGCAATACCTGGGAAACAGCGTTCCGGAATCGGCCCGGGGGCAGGACCGGAAGCCGGGAAAGGGAGAATAAGATGCTGAATCACGAAGGATTTGACCTGTGGGCGGATGGATATGACGAGAGCGTGGGCCTTTCAGATGAGGAGGGCACCTATCCCTTTGCAGGCTATAAACAGATATTGAACGAAATATACAACAGAGTGTTGACGGATCAATGTGATTCCGTTCTTGACATCGGCTTTGGCACCGGAACCCTGACCAGGAAACTGTACAGTCAGGGCTGCCATATTTGGGGGCAGGATTTCTCGGGAAAAATGATGGAACTGGCAAAGGAAAAAATGCCGGAAGCGGCGCTGTACCAGGGAGATTTTTCAAAGGGACTGGCGGAGGAACTGAAACGGAACCGATACGATGCCATTATTGCCACGTATTCCCTGCACCATCTGACCGATGGGGAGAAGGCCGGACTGATCGAAAATCTGCTGCCCCTGCTGCGTGAGGGCGGATGCCTCTACATCGGGGATGTGGCATTTGAAACACGCGCAGAGATGGAGCGGTGCAGCGCATGGATCGGCCAGGAATGGGACGATGAGGAATATTATTTTGCAGCAGACGAATGGATGAAATTATTCCCGCAGATGACATTTGAAAAGTTTTCATTCTGCGCCGGACTGCTGTCTTTCAAAAGCGGAACGCTTTCCCGGAAAGAGAGAGGAGAAACCAATGGAGAATCAAACCATACCACAGGAAAATAAAATGGGGGTCATGCCCATAGACAGGCTTTTGCTGTCCATGTCCCTGCCCATGATGATATCCATGCTTGTGCAGGCGCTTTACAATATTGTGGACAGCATTTTTGTGTCCAGAATCAACGAATATGCCCTTCGGGCCGTATCTCTGGCATTTCCCATCCAGAGTTTGATGATTGCCGTGTCCGTGGGTACCGCGGTGGGAATCAATGCCTTCCTGTCCAAAACCCTGGGGGAGAAGGAATACCAGAAGGCCAATACCATTGCGGCCAACGGGGTTTTTGTGGAACTGATGAGCTATGTGGTATTTGCCCTGGTGGGCATTTTCGCAAGCCGTCCTTTTTTTGCCAGTCAGACCGCCATTGAGCAGGTGCGGGAGTATGGAACCACTTACCTGACCATCTGCTGTACTGCGGGCATCGGTATCTTTATGCAGGTTACGTTTGAGCGTCTTCTGCAGTCCACGGGCAGGACTTTTTACGCCATGATTACCCAGGGCGTGGGGGCGATCATCAACCTGATTATGGATCCCATTCTGATTTTCGGGTATTTCGGGATGCCGGAAATGGGGGTGGCAGGGGCGGCCGCAGCCACGGTACTGGGGCAGATCGCCGCTGCGGTACTGGCCATTGTGTTTAATGTGAAAGTAAACCGGGAGATTCATCTGTCTTTCCGGGGATTCAGGCCGGATAAAAAACTCATTGCAGGGATTTACAGGGTGGGCATTCCTTCTATTATTATGCAGGCCATCGGCTCTGTGATGACCTACGGCATGAACCTGATTCTGGAGGCCTTCGGCACGGCCCAAACCGTATTCGGGATTTACTTTAAGCTTCAGAGCTTTATCTTTATGCCTGTGTTCGGCCTGAACAGCGGCATGGTGCCCATCATTGCCTACAATTTCGGCGCGGGCAGCAAAGAGCGGGTGGTGCGGACCATGAAGAGCAGCATCAAGTATGCGGTGGGTATCATGCTGGCAGGTCTGGCGGTGATGGAGCTGTTTCCGGCCTGGCTCATCGGGCTGTTTGACGCGGAGGCGTCGTCGGACCTTCTGGTGATCGGAATTCCCGCCCTGCGGATTATCTGTTTGAGTTTCTGCTTTGCAGGGTACTGTATTGTGGTGGGAAGCGTATTTCAGGCCCTGGGAAACGGCGTATACAGTATGTTGGTATCCATCGCCAGGCAGCTCTGTGTGCTTTTGCCTGTGGCGTGGCTGTTCTCCCTTAGCGGCAATGTGAATCTGATCTGGTGGGCCTTCCCCATTGCGGAACTGGTGAGCTTGAGTCTAAGCACCTATTTCCTGATGCGGATCAACAGAGACATCATTGTCCATATCGGGGTTCTGTCTTAATGTATTTTTGGCTTTAGGTGAATGCTGATAAACCGCATTAAATGGGGATTTTTTGAAAGTATTTTATTCTATACCAAAACAGAGGTGAACTACGATACAGATATGCCGGAAAGATAAAGAAAAGGTATGCCAAACTCAAATGCAAGACCAGCCTTACAGATGCCCCTTTCGCAGTGACGGAAGCAGAATTACTGGCTGAACTGGGCTGGAACATCTGG
>OFFP01001007.1_pt1 | contig 20824 bp, 13 predicted proteins | sample 1521431 | NCBI WGS metagenome assembly OFFP01 (sample SAMEA3504104, study PRJEB24116) | mouse gut metagenome | biome: mouse gut; feature: mouse-associated habitat; material: faeces | place: Denmark | collected 2011
AGTCCGGCGGAAGTCAGGGCCAGGAGAGCGGCGGAAGTCAGGGCCAGGAAGGCGGCGGAAGCCAGCCCGGCGGAAGTCAGGGCCAGGAGAGCGGCGGAAGCCAGTCCGGCGGAAGTCAGGGCCAGGAGAGCGGAAACGTAAGTCAGTCCGGCGGAGGGCAGGGCCAGGAAGGCGGCGAAAGCCAGTCCAGTCGGACCGGGCAGGTGGAAACCATGGATGCCGCTAAAACCACAGCACTGGCAGATGCAGGCCTGACGGAAGGGGAAGTAACCTTTACGAAAGAAAAACTGGACTGGGATGACGGCGTAGCGGTGTATGATATCGAGTTTTACACGGCAGACAGGGAATACGAGTATGAGATTAACGCGACCACAGGCATCATCATGGACAGAAGCGAAGAGGTTCTCCGGAATCCCGGAAACTACAATGTGGGGACGGATCCCTTAATCGGAGAGGAAAAGGCGAAGGAGATAGCTGCCGCTCATGCAGGTTTTTCCACTGCAGAAGTTTTCTTTACCAAGGTAAAGCTGGAACAAGAGGACGGGCGCATGGAGTATGAGATTGAATTTTATAAGGACCGGGTGGAGTATGAAGCGACGATAGATGCCGCTGCGGGGACTGTCCTGGAATATGAAAGCGAGTACGATGACTAACACGTGCAGGAAAAATTACCGGCAGAGTGTAGAATTGTCTGTGAAGAACCGGTTTATGGAAGGCATGCTGACGGAGAAGCGGGGGTTTATGATGAAAAAGAAGATTTTGATAACAGGGTTTGAACCGTTCGGAAAGGATACGGTCAATGCCTCCTGGGAAGCGGTGAGCCGGCTGGAGGACAGGATTGGGGACCTGGAGGTAACGAAGCTTCTGATACCGACAGTGTTCGGGGAGGCTGCGGAGAAGGTTTTGGAGGCTGCCCGGGAGCTGCAGCCGGATGTGATTCTCTGTGTGGGTCAGGCAGGAAACAGAACCATGGTGACGCCGGAGATGGTGGCAATCAATCTGCGGGACGCTTCCATAGAAGACAACGCAGGGAAAAAGCCCCAGGAGGAGCCGGTGGTGCCAGGGGGACCGACAGCCTATTTTTCATCTATTTGCGTGCGTAAGATCGTAGAAACTGTCAGGAGCGGCGGTATCGCCTGCGGAATTTCCTATTCTGCCGGGGCGTATGTGTGCAATGATTTGTTTTACAGCCTGCGGCATCATTATGAGGGAAGCGGGACGGGAGTGGGATTTATACATGTGCCTTGCCTCGCAAAGCAGGGGGAGGGCAAAGGTCCCGGCCTTCCGGAGCAGCACGATGGCGCGCGTCCAGGCATGCCGTTGGAGGACATCGTACAGGCGCTTCGTCTGGCGGTTGGGGCGCTGTGAAGATATTTGATTCCCCCGGGCAATGAGCCAAGCGGATGCGTCGGCATCCATTTGGCGAATGCTGCGAGGGGCACATACCCCGCTGCAAGCAGCGCTACAAGCTTGATGCACCGTTGCTTGCAGCGTGGCTGCTGACTTGTTTTTGGCTGCATGGCGGCCTTTTCGATAATTAACTGGTCTATTTCATCTATGCCGTTTGCGCCTGCCTTGTGGGAAACCATTTGTAAAATCGGCAGGCTCTTGTTGGGGAATTCTTTTAGCGGCGAGTTATGTGAATCTTATTGTCAAATGGATATTTGTCCTTATTTGCCACAGTCTTACTGTCTTTCATTTCTTTTGCGGTTACAGCATAATAATTTCCAACATTTTGCCGAATGAAGTTTTCAAACGATGGGTGCGCCGTCCGATGCCGTGAACGGAGTGAGCAGTCATACGGAAAAGCGGCCGATTCTATAAAATGATAATTGCGGATATTCCTGTAAGGGCTTACAATGGTAATGAACAGGCTTGTTTCCGCGCTGTGTGACCGGTGCGGGAAAAAAGGTGAAACAAAAGTGCCGCTGGTGCGGCGGAACGGAGGGAATTATGCTGCGACTGGAGTATGACAGGAAACAAATCGAAGAGGTAATCGACAGGATTGTCAGGAAGACAATGAACATGGATCTGACCTGGGATTGGCCCTGCGGGGTAGCTTATTACGGCATCAGCGAGGCCTATGAGAAGACGGGAAAAGAGGAGTATCTGAAGCTGCTGAAAGACAGGGTGGATGAGCTTATTGACCTTGGGCTGCCCAGGACCTGGACCGTGAATGCCTGTGCCATGGGGCATTGCCTCATTACCCTTTATAAGGCTACGGATGATAAGAAATATTATGATATCCTTATGAGTAAAATTGCCTACATATCCAGGGATGCCCTTCGCTTCGCGGACCATGTGCTGCAGCATACCGTGTCCGCCAACAACGATTTTCCGGAACAGGCATGGTGTGACACCTTGTTTATGGCGGCATTCCTGCTGCTGAGGGTGGGGGTTATGAATAAGGACGAGGATATGATTAACGATGCGCTGAATCAATATTATTGGCATATCAAATATCTGCAGAATCCCGGCAGCGGTTTTTATTATCATGGCTATGACAATATCGCCGGAGACCATATGTCCGGCATTTATTGGGGCAGGGCCAATGCATGGGCTGCGTTTACCATGTCCCAGGTGGGCGGCATCCTTCCGGAATGCTACCTGTATCCCAAGTATATGGATGTGGCAGGATCCCTGAACGAACAGCTGGCGGTGCTGAAGACCGTGCAGACGGAAAACGGATTGTGGAGGACCGTGCTGGATGACCCGGATTCCTATGAGGAGATTTCCGCTTCCGCCGGAATCGCAGCAGCCATGCTCACCAGGGGCAATCCGCTGCATTCCAGGTATATCAACAAGTCCATCAGGGGACTGCTGGACAATGTGAGCGAGGACGGCAAAGTGATGAACGTGTCTGCCGGGACGGCGGTGATGCGCGACAGGGAAGGCTACAGAGGGATCTCCAAGGATTGGATTCAGGGATGGGGCCAGGGGCTGGCGCTGGCGTTTTTCTCTACGCTGCTGATTTCCGATACCATAGAGAAGGACGGTGCGCTCTGAGATGTTTTACAGGAAATATGTATTTGGGGATGTGCCGGGAGGAACGGTCAGGGCAGATGATCTCTATAGCCCGGAAAAAGGATTTGGCTTTGTAGTCGAAAGAAATAGGCGGGAACAGGAGCGGCTGCGCCTGCCGGAGCTGAATTCCGCTTTTGACACCGTGTACTGGTATCAGGGCGAGGAGCTGTCACGTGTGGAGGAGGACTGCAACGGCTGCTTCCTGGATTCCGACAGGGAAATCGCTGCCCTGGAGCCGGCGGCAGCTTTTCAGGGAGAACACAGGCGGATACCTCTTTGCTTTAAGGCGGATGTGCCCCGCCAGGGAAATTACAGGGTGACGGTAACCATCCGTGGGGCGGAGCCTATGGAGGATGTGTTGATTTTCACGGGGCGCAGGAGGCTTGGGTATCGCGGCACCGCAGGAGGGCCTGTGGGCGCAGGAAGCGGTGCGGATACTGCCGGAGCCGGAGTGCGGTCCGGCTTAGAGGCGGAACTGGGAAATGCTGCAGGAGGGCCTGTGGGCGCAGGAAGCGGAGCGGATACTGCCAGAATTGTGAGGCAGTCCGATTTGGGAACCGATGCGGGAATCGCCGGAACCGGGGAATGTCACAGTCTAGAGGCAGCGGGGCCTGCGGAAAAGGCGGGGACGGAAGAGTTTGTATATACAATGTCCGTAAATGTCTGTGATATCATTCCGAGGGGACAGACGCAAGTTTATACAGATAAGTCACTGGATATTGCCGTCCTGGCCAGGCGCCCCCGGATCAGCCGGATAGAAGTGGAGGAGCTGGACTGTCCAACGGTGTTTATTGCCGGGGATTCCACAGTGACAGACCAGGGCGCAGAGTATCCTTATGCGCCGGGAACCAGTTATTCGGGGTGGGGGCAGATGATTTCGGGATACCTGAACCGGGAGGTGGCTGTTTCCAACCATGCCCATTCAGGACTGACCACTGCCAGCTTTCGAGATGAGGGGCATTACGGAATTGTGCAGCAATATATTCGGTCAGGCGATTATCTGCTGATTCAGTTTGCCCATAATGACCAGAAACTGGAGAGCCTGAAGGCGGAGGAGGGATATAGGGCGAATCTCCTGCGTTATATCGGGGAATGCAGGGAGAGGGGCGTTTTTCCCATACTGGTGACGCCGCTTGCCAGAAATACCTGGAAGGGTAATGACGGAAGCTATAATGACCTTTTGGAGGAATATGCCGCTGTCTGCATCCGTATAGGGCAGCAGGAAAACCTGCCTGTGGTGGATTTGCACCGGCGCAGCATGGATTTTATTGTAAAAACGGGACTGGAAGCTTCCAAATCCTATTTTTTCCCAGGCGACTATACCCATGGCAATGACTATGGCGCATATTTGATGGCAGGTATGGTAGCGGAGGAGATTTCCAGGGTGTGCGGGAAACGGGAGGAGAGAGAATACCGGTTTCTTGCGGAGTGTGTGACGGGAGGCTTTGGGGAATGGGCTGCGGCGGAGCGGATTGTGCCGTTAACGAAGCCTGAAAAGTATGAAAACGTGCCGAATCCGGAGGAAGTGCAGGCCCTTTCCGATATAGAGAATCCGTCCCAGCCTGCGGACAGGGTGTCGGCATTGGATATGGTTATCCGGACAGCAAGATTTTTCCCCACAAATGTGTATAATGATATGTTTACTGACGTGGTGGGACATGAGTGGTATGCGGGGACGGTGGAATGCGCCTACCAGAACGGCATGATTGACCCGGGGTTGGTGGAAGGCGGAAGGTTCTTTCCGCTGCGCCCGGTAACGCTGGAAGAGTTTCTTGTGTTCGCGGTAAACGGTTATAAGAGCCGCAGGGCGCTTCCGGATAACGGCACTGCGGCAGCAGAACAGGGGGCAGGCGCGGAAACTGTAAAGGACCCGGCAGAAAGGTTTCGCGTTTATGACGGGAAGTGCAGGGAATTTGCCAGACCTTATGTGCGGGCGGCCTGCGGGCTGGGACTGCTTCCACTTGACGGCAGTGCGGTTCTGGACAGGGTACTCACCAGGGGAGAGGCTGTGGAACTTTGCAGAAAGCTGGGGATATGAGAAAGCCGCCTGCTGGATGCCCGGGGAACCGGAAGACGGCAGTCAAATGAGAAGCAAAAGACGGCAGTCACATGAAAAGCAATATTAGAAGCAACGAACACACCGGTACCCGGCGAGTTGGCGCTGGAATTCCATGCCGGAACCATTACGTCGAGATCGGCGTGGCACATATGCGAAGAACCGGAAGACGGCAGTCAAATGAGAAGCAATGTTAGAAGCAACGAACACACCGGTGCCTGGCGAATTGGCGCTGGAATTCCATGCCGGAATTATTGCGTCGAGATCGGCGTGGGCGGAATTCGGAAAAACACCAGTCCCACATACCTATCAATTGCGTCGGGACCGGCGTGGGCGGAATAGAAATCGAGGAAATAGAATATGGCAGAACAAAAAGGTGGTTTTACGCTTCCCGGGGAATCCGGATACGAAGCGCTTACATTAAAAATGGCAGAAAAGTGGGGAGCCGATGTGATACGGGACAGTGACGGCACTGTACTGTCGGACGAGATTGTCCATGCGGGATACGGCATTTATTCTACCATATGCATTATCCGGGATCACAACGAGTGGGCGAAGAAGAACAGGGACAAGCTTCAGCAGGCCTTTCTGTGTACGCCCCCTGCAGTGGCAGAGGGTATCAGTCTGACGGTGAACCTGATGGAAAGCTTTTTCGAGGAACAGTTTTCGGTCAATGACACGGAAGCGGCTTTCAAGTACTGGGAAGTGTATGACAGGACATGCAATAAAAAACTGGATTCAGATAATTGGGTCTACAGAAAAGAGACAGGCGAGGTAATCATAAAAACAGCGGTTCCCTTTCACAGATACACGGTGAGCTTTCTGGCTTACCGCATCTGGGAAGAGATTTCCATGTACAACCACACCACCAACAACTGGGACAAGGAGCATCTGATGCAGATTGATCCCAGATATCCCGAGGCCCGGGAGTACCTGCTCCATTGGATGAGGAATTGGTGCGAGAATCATCCCGACACAACGGTGGTGCGATTTACCTCCATGTTCTATAATTTTGTGTGGATCTGGGGCAGCAGCCCGCGGAACAGGAACCTTTTCTCGGACTGGGGTTCCTATGACTACACGGTGAGCGCACTTGCCCTGGATGAATTCGAGAAGCAGTATGGGTATGCCATGACGGCCGAGGACTTCATCAACAAGGGACAGCTTCACGTGACCCATATGCCGGGCACAGAGCGGAAGGCGGACTGGATGGAATTCATCAATGAGTTCGTAATTTCCTTCGGGAAGCAGCTCATAGACATGGTACATGCTTACGGCAAGAAAGCCTATGTGTTTTATGACGACAGCTGGGTAGGCATAGAACCCTATAACGGGAGATTCGCGGAATTCGGCTTTGACGGGCTGATCAAATGTGTATTTTCCGGCTATGAGGCAAGGCTCTGCGCCGGCGTGGACGTACCTACCCATGAGCTGCGGCTCCATCCCTACCTGTTTCCGGTGGGACTGGGCGGCGCACCCACTTTTGCGGAAGGCGGCGACCCTACACTGGATGCAAAGAAATATTGGAACAGTGTCCGCAGGGCGCTGCTTCGGGCGAAAATCGACAGGATAGGGCTGGGCGGCTATCTGCATCTGGTGGAAAAGTATCCGGATTTCTGTGATTATATCGAGAAAGTGTCCGATGAATTCCGGCTGATCCGCTCCTTCCATGACGCGGGGAAGCCATATACCATCCGGACAAAAGTAGCGGTTCTCCACAGCTGGGGGGCGCTGCGTTCCTGGACCCTGTCAGGGCATTTTCACGAGACCTGTATACATGATTTGATTCATATCAACGAAGCGCTGTCCGGGCTGCCGGTGGATGTGAAATTTATTTCCTTCCAGGATATAAAGGAGGGGGCACTTGAAGACGTGGATGTAGTAATCAATGCGGGACGAGCAGGCAGTGCCTGGAGCGGCGGCGAGAACTGGAAAGATGACGAAGCGGTGACGCTGCTGACAAAGTGGGCCTATGAGGGAGGCACTTTCCTGGGCGTGAATGAACCTTCTGCGGTGGAGGGCTATGATACGTATTTCCGCATGGCGCATGTCCTGGGTATCGACAAGGATACCGGGGCGAGGGTGTGCCATGGCAGGTGGGCATTTGAAGCGCAGGACGGGGAGGGCGTGATACCCGCAGGTGCATGGGTGGAGCCGAAGGCGCATCTGTATCTTACGGACGGCAAAGCCAGGGTGCTGATGGCATCCGGCGGAAGCTCTGCCCCAGACAGCCATTCTGCCGGGGAAAACGAAGAATGGCTGCCGACGGTATGCGAGAACCGGTTCGGAAAAGGAATGGGGATTTACCTGTCTTCCTTCCGGGTGACGCCGGAGAATACGCGCATGCTCTATCAGCTGATTCGGCACGCGGGCGGCGAGGGAACGGAAGGGCTGTATATGACTGATAATTTGTATACGGAATGTGCCTACTATCCCCGGAGCAGGAAGCTGGTCATCATCAATAACAGCCATCGGGAGCAGACCACGTCCGTTCCCACCGAAGAAGGAATACAGACAGTGACCATGGCGCCTTATGATACGGTGTTTGTGGAGCTGTAGATTCCGGACTGCAAGCGGAAGGCTGGCGCGTTAACCCCCGTCGGGGAAAATGCGCCAGTATCCCCGGCTGTCCCTGTCCAGCAGCCGCTCGGATATCATGTCACGGCGGATGGTGCAAAAATCATCATTATAATCTGCGATGATGATATTAACCTCCCGCTCCGAATAGATTTTGCCGGGTTCAAACGCCTTGACAATTTCCTCCAGTACGATGCGTTCTTTTTTTCGCTGGGCGGGGATGGACTTCAGCCTGCCGTACTCGAAGAAGGCATCAATTACCTTCTGGCGGTATGCCTGCTCCCGCTGGGCCTGAAGCTCCGCCTCGTCGGACTGTTCTTTCAGCACATCCAGGATAGTCATGGAGAAGGTGTCCCGGCAGAGAGAATACATGGTGTAGTACTGGGTTTTCGTGGATGTGACGGCGCCGATTTCCGTCAGCTTCTTTAAATGGAAGGAAATGGTGGCGGGGGTCAGCCCCAGGCGCTCCGCCAGGCGTTCCACATACATGTCTTCCTGCATCAGCGACTTTAAAATCTGCAGCCTGGATTTGTCTGCCAGGCACTTGAAAAGCTTAATGGCATTGGCTTCTGTCATACGGGCACCTCCCAGAACTCATCGAATTTCTGCCGGATTTCCTTCATGGCTTCCAGCTTCACCTCCTCCTGCAGCACGCGTTTCTCATCATTGTGTTCCCGCGCTTTGGAGAGAAAGGTTTTCCAGGTTTCTTCGAACATGGCCAGTTTGGCATCTGTGAGCGCCCGCAGCTCCTGTTCGCTTCTGGGTGTCTTCCGGTAGGATAGGAAGACGGTCTTGATGATCTGGAAGATGTTCGCCCGGATTTTCTCGAAATTGGCTTCATCGCTTCGGTGGTCTTCATTTAACTGAACCACCGTTTTTTGTATGTCTGCAGTGCGCTTGTCCAGGAAACTGATAAATGCTTCCGATTTTGAATGATTCATGATTTTGCCTCCTTTGAATTAAAATTGATAGCATTATCATATTATAATAAAATAAAAAAGTCAATATCTAATTATATATTTATCTAATTAAATTGGGGCAGGCGCATGCCTGTTGACGGCTGCGGGAGACGGATGATACAATAAACGGGAAGGAGAAGAAAGCCTGAAAGCCCGGCTTAAGAATGGCAGAAGCTCATTTCAAACAGCGGGGCAGGTGCGGAACGACAAGGAGAGTATATGCTGAAGGAACTGGAGCGGTTTTACACGGATTACTGCGGTGAAATCCGGAAGGAAGCGGATGCCCTGCGGGGGGAACAGATGCCGCCCGTCACCGAAGAACTGTTTGCAATCTATGAAAATACGGGAAACCGTTTGAAATACGAGAGCGTCTATTTTCTGCGGAGAAAATACCTTGCGGTTTTCGGCCTGAAGGGAATCCTGGATGGGGAAGAGAGGGATATCCGGAAGCTGGAAGAGGTTATTCGGGATATCTGCGGCGAGGAATGTTGGGCGCTGCCGGCCCATGTGAACCGTAAAGAGGATGAAAACTGGCGCAACTACATAGATTTATTTGCGGCGGAGACTGCCCAGACGCTGGCGGAGATTTCCGGCCTGCTGAAGGGCAGGCTTTCCGCCGGGGTTTTGGAGACGGTTCGCAGGGAAGTGATGCGCCGTGTGCTGATTCCTTTTGCCGAATCCCGGGCGCCCTACGGCCATTGGGAGTACGGCGGGAGCAACTGGTGTGCTGTGTGCGGCGGCAGCATAGGCAGCGCGGCGCTTTACCTGATGGGGGAGCAGCCGCAGGCGGCATGTGTGGCGGGGGAGGATGCGGAGACGCCGGAGATGCTGCTGCGGATTACGGACAGGATTTGTTATTCTCTGGAGCATTACTATCTGAAAAGCTTCGCCAGTGACGGCACATGTCTGGAGGGCCTGGGCTACTTTACCTACGGGATGACCTATTTTGCCGGATATGCGCAGCAGCTGTATGAGTTTACGGCGGGGAAGCGCGACCTGTTCCGAAATGAAAAGCTGGCGAAAATAGCGGCTTTTCAGGCGAAGTGCTATTTTCCGTCCGGGAAGACGGTGAGCTTCGCCGACGGCTTCACGGACGACACGTTCCGCCCCGGGCTTACCTTTTTTCTGGCCATGAAGTATCCGGGGGCCGCCATTCCGCCCATGGAGCGGGCGGCCGGACTCAATGACGACCATTGTTTCCGGTGGATGGGGCTGTACCGCAATCTGGTTTGGACAAAGAGGTATGCGGATTTTCTGCGGCGGGAGAAGTGTTCCGGAGAGACACCAGGGTATGCCGGGACTGAGGCATTCCAAATCATTCTTCCTGACGCCCAGTGGAGTATCTGCCGGAGCAGGAACGGCGCGGGAATGGCGGCGAAGGGCGGACACAACGGCGAACCTCACAATCACAATGATGTGGGCAGTTTCTTCTATATAAACGGGAAGGATTTCCTGCTGGCGGATTTGGGCTGCGGGGAATACACCAGAGATTATTTTGCGGAAAAGCGTTACGGTTACCTGTGCTGCCGTTCCCTGGGGCACAATGTTCCGCTCATTGACGGCAGGGAGCAGCTTCCGGGCGGCGGCTACGGCTGTGACGGTTTCCGGGCGGACGGGGCGGGCAGGACGGTAATCAGCTTTGCCGGGGCATATGGCAATCCGAATCTGAAATCCCTGGTCCGTACGCTGGATTGGGATGAGGCAACGGGGACGCTGCAGGTGGAAGACTGCTTCCGGACCACGGGGAGGCTGCAGTCTGTCCGGGAGAACCTGGTCACCCAATGGAAGCCGGAGATAGAGGGCGGCACCATTTGGATATACGGCGCCGGGAAGGGGTGTGTGATATCGGTGGAAGATTCGGATGCGGAGATTGTCAGTGTGCATCAGGGCTTCAGCGACCATGGCGGGATTCTCAGGGATGTGTGGCTGCTTCAGTGGGAGGTGCTGTGGGAAGGCGCCCAAGGGCAGGTAAAGTCCTGCTTCCGGGTGGAGGCGCTGTGAGACGAAAACGGAGCCGTCCCGCGGGAACAGGCGGGACGGCTCCGTTTAAAAGAAACACGCCGTAGGGAAAAAGGATGTTGCCGGCTGAAATCCGATACCTGAGGTTACGGCTGGCCGCCCACAGGTGAATCCCCGGATGCGGCTTCCACTGCAGTGTGATCGCAGGTATTGTAGCGCAATTCCAGGAATTGCGCGCGGTTTTTGTTATAAAGCTTTTTCAGCTCATCGGAATATCCTACTACAACCCAGGGAAGCATGGTATTGATGAGGGTCAGCATATCCTGGGCAATGGATTCGTTGGCAACGGCGAAGGTATGGCCCTTGGGGGTAACTTCGTCATAGATCATCACATTGTAAGTGGTTCCGGTCTTGACGCCGTTGGTGCGGTGGGTAATGGTATTCTGATAAGCCCACATCATCTTGTTGTTGGGGATTGCCCTGGCGTCGGAGCCGGAGATATAGTATGTCATCAGGCGGCCTATTTTCAGGGTACCCTTCTTATCGAAGGATTTCGCGCTGCGGAAATCGGAGTCAATCATGGACTCGGAATAGCCGGCATTGGCGATGTCCTTGCGCAGCTTCTTCAGAGAACTGCCGCCTGCCACCTTTGCAATCCTGAAAATGCCGAAGATTAACAGGATGGCGCCTGCGGCGAAAAGGAAGATATAGACGCCGCTCATGCTTGCCTTGCTGGCAAATACCACGATATTGTAAGGAATGGTTTCCGCGGCGATTTCCTCGTCCGTGAAGCCGGCTTCCCTGAAATAACTCTTAAAATAAGACTCGTCTTCGGCGCTCAGTTTTTCAATCTTACCGCTCAGCAGGAGAGGCTCTACAGCCGTCCCGTTGGCAGTCGCTTCGCTGATGGCATCCATCCGGCTTTCGTATTTGGCGGGAACCTTTATGGACATGTAACGCCAGTCTTCGACAGCGGAATTCTCGTCGCCGGTCATGATCACGTAATACAGGTGGGTAACTTTCTGCTGATGGGTTTTGGTGTTCTCTTCACCGGCAATCAGGTAGCAGCCGTAGCATTCCGCCAAATTAAAATCTACCAGCTGGCTCTTGATCTGGCCGGATTCCAACTGTGTGAAATCCACGTACCCGGTGGCAGCGTAGAAAGCATTCATGGCGTTCCAGCCCGCTAACCCCAGCCCTGCTATTATCAGGATAATGGACCACAGCAGGGAGCTTTTCAGAATCTTCTTTTTCAGTTCCTCAAACATTTCTTGTTTCCTCCGCATTTTATAAAATTTATGTAAAATACTGATATTATATTACCACCGGATTGTTTGAATTTCAAGTGAAAATCGGTGTGTCGGCAGTCAAAATATCATATATTTTTCTGTTTATAAAAAATTAAGAAAGTAGACGGCTGTATGTTTTACAATCTGAATATTTACAGAAGGCAAGGAATCGGGTACAATATAGCAAAAGTGCATAGGGCATGAACGCGCGGAAAATGAATGAGGAAGAGAGGATGAGAATATGAAATTTAAGGACATGCCGTATCAGCGAGTTGATTTTGAGCAGGCGGAAAAGGATATGAAGGCGCTGATGGAGGCGTTTGAGCGTGCTTCCGACGGGGAGGAGCAGTTTAAGGTGCATCAGAAGTACTATGAACTGACGGATAGGATTTACACGCAGATGACCATAGCCAATATCCGCTATGATGTGGACACCACAGATGCGTTCTACAGCAGGGAACATGATTATTACAATGAAAAGAAGCCTATTTTGTATAACCTGGTGCTGGAATATCAGAATAAGCTGTATGACTCTCCCTATCGTGCGTATCTGGAAGAGAAGATAGGGCCTGTGGCGTTTAAAAATATGGAGTTGTCCAGGAAATCCATGGACGAGAAGCTGATTCCCCTGATGCAGGAGGAAAATGCCCTGACCACGGAGTACAATAAGCTGATTGCCGGGGCTGAGATTGAATTTGACGGCAAAACCCTGAACCTGTCTCTGCTGCGTCCCTATCTGGTCCATTCTGACAGAAGTGTCAGGGCCGCTGCGCATAAAAAACAGAGTGAATTTTTTGAGGCAAATGCAGAGAAACTGGATGAAATCTATGACAAGCTGGTGAAGAACCGCACCGCCCAGGCCCGTGAGATGGGCTATGAGAATTATCTGGAGCTGGGCTACTACCGGATGATGAGGAACTGTTACGGCAAGGAGGAGGTGGAGTCCTTCCGCAGCCAGATTAAGGAATTTTTTGTCCCCTTTGCGGAGAGGCTGCATGAGCGCAGAAGGCAGAGGCTGGGTCTGGACAAGCTGAGCTATATTGACGCCGCAGTTTATTTTAAGGAGGGAAATCCGGCGCCCTTCGGCACGCCCGATGAAATTCTGGCGGCAGGGCAGAAGATGTACGGCGAGCTTTCACCGGAGACAAAGGTATTTTATGACTTTATGATGGAGAATGAACTGTTTGACGTCCTGGGGCGCAAAACAAAACGGGCAGGCGGATATATGACATATATGCCGGTTTATAATTCGCCTTTTGTGTTTGCCAATTTCAACGGTACCAGCGGTGACGTGGATGTCATAACCCATGAATGCGGGCACGCCTTCCAGGGATATCTCTCGGGGCAGGACCCGATCCGGGAGCATTCCGACATTACCATGGAAACGGCGGAAATCCACTCCATGTCCATGGAATTTTTCACCCAGAAATGGATGGCGCTTTTCTTCGGCGACAGGGCCGGGGATTATATCGAGATGCATCTGGAGGATTCCGCCGCGTTTATTCCCTACGGATGTATGGTGGATGAGTTCCAGCATATCGTGTATGCGAATCCGGACATGACGCCGGCCCAGCGGCATGCGGCCTGGCTTGAGCTGGAGAAGGCCTACAGGCCCCATCAGGATTACGGCGACGACAGGTTTATGGGGAAGGGGGGATTCTGGCAGAAACAGCAGCATATTTACAATTCTCCTTTTTATTATATTGATTACAGCCTGGCCCAGACCTGCGCATTGCAGTACAAAGTGAGGATGGATGAGGATTTCGGGGCCGCCTGGGCCGATTATCTGAAGCTGTGCAGGCTCTCCGCATCTGATTTCTTTACCAATATGGTGAAGGAAGTGGGGCTTATGAGTCCCTTTGAGGAAGGCTGCATCAAAAATATTGTGGAAAAACTTGAAAAATATGTGAAATAGCTTCCCATTTCGCGTAAAATGCTGTAAAATGAAGAAGCTTTGCAGGAAAGTGAAAATAAGGGAAGGGAGAAATTAATATCATGCCGAATAAGGAAACACGGAATGCCGGGAAGGAGAATACCGGGCAGGAACCGGAAAAGATAGTTACCAAATATGACCTGAAGATGCAGAGGAGGAAGGAAGAGAAGGAAAAGGCTGCCAGAGAAGAGAAAATCAGCCGGATCACGGGGATTTTGGTGGTGGCTGCGCTGGTGTGTATCGTCGCTTCTTTTCCGATCAGGAATTATCTCACCGTGAACGGGACATATGCGACTGTAAACGGGGAGAAGATATCCAGGGTTGAGTTTGATTTCAATTATTATATGGCACGCAGCAGTTATCTCAACCAGTACGGTGCTTATCTGAGCTACTTCGGACTGGATACGAGCCGGGATGTGGATACCCAGATGTATTCGGATACAATGACCTGGGGAGATTATTTTGACGAACTGGCCGTGCAGACCATCGCCCGCAACAAGGGGCTGGATAAGGAAGCGAAGGCGGAAGGCTTTGCCTATGATGCCGCCGCGGATTATGCGGATTTTCAGGAGGTACTGAAGGAGGCGGCTTCCGCGGCCGGGACTACGGTGCGGAATTATGTGAAGGAACTCTATGGGCCTTATGCTACCGAAAGCCGGGTAAAGCCTTATCTTGAGGAGAGTTTTTACCTCAGTGCTTACAGCGAGGCGGTTGCGGACAGGCTTGCGCCCTCCATGGAAGAGATTCAGAGTTACTATGATGAGAATAAGGTAAATTATGATTCCGTGGACTATTACAGCCAGACGGTAGAGGCGGAACTGCCCACGGAGCCTACGGAGCTGGCGGACCCTGTGGAAGAGGGTGAAGAGGAAGGCGGCACGGAGGACGGGGCGGAAGAGACCTATCAGCCTTCCGAGGCCGAGATTGAAGCTGCCATGAAAGAGGCAAAGGCGGAGGCGGACAGGCTTGAGAAGACGCTTCAGGCAGACAGTGAACTGATTACGAACGTAAAGAAGTCGGCGGTCAGCTATCAGATCAGCGACTGGCTGTTCGACGAGGAGAGAAAGCAGGGCGATACTACCGTAATTGAGGATTCCACGAATCATAAATATTACGTGGTGGGATTTGAGAGCCGCTATCTGGACGAGACGCCTTCCGTGGATGTGCGTATGACATTGACTGCGGAGGATAACGGACAGGCCATTCTGGATGAATGGAAGAGCGGTGCTGCCACAGAGGAAAGCTTTGCGGAAATCTGCGACAAATACAATGATCCGGAGACCACATCCGTTGAGGGGGGAATGCTGGAGGGAATACTGCCTTCCGACATGCCTGACGAACTGGCGGAATGGGTGAAGGACAGCGCCCGTGCCGAAGGTGACACTATTGTCGTTTCGCCGGAATCCGAGGAGTATACTTATGTGGTATACTATGTAGGCACCAATGACGCCGGATGGATCCAGAGTATCAGGACGACGCTGCAGAATGAGAAACTCTCCGAGTATATGGCGGCCTTTACGGAAAATGTAGACGTGCAGGATCCGAAGGGAAATCTGCGGTACATTGAGATTCGGGCACAGGAGGCGGCTTCAAGTGCCGCAGCGGAGGAGGAGTCAGGTTCTTCCGAGACAGAGTCCGGGGGTTCTGATTCCTCTGAGGCGGAAGCAGATGGAGCCGACGCTTCCGGGGAGGAAGCCGGGAGTTCCGATTCCTCGGAGACGGGAACGGATACAGAGGGCTGATGCCGTTTCAGCGGGAGAGCTGCAGACGGCTTGAAACGGAACTGCCCCGGGCAGCCGTCATGGATTGTCAGGCAGGGCAGGGAAAAACTGACAGATAAAGTAATGTGGAAGGCGGCGGTGTATTTTACGCCGCCTTTTTATGACAGATCTGTCAGACGGGAAAGGGCATGACGGAAGGGCGGAGAAAACCGCCGGGCCGGAGTGCCGCAGGCATTGCGGGGAACAGGGTCCGATATGGACGACGAGGGACAGGGGGATGTAAATGAAGACAAAAGCGCTGGTTCTGGATATAGACGGAACCCTGACGAATACAGAGAAAGAAATTACACCCGCCACAAAAGCAGCCATTCTGGCTGTCCTGAATCAGGGGCATAAAGTCATACTGGCTTCGGGGCGGCCGGCTTACGGGATGCGGCGATATGCGGAGGAACTTGAACTTATGCGGTACGGCGGCTATCTGCTGTCCCATAACGGCGCCAGGGTTTTGGATTACGGTACCGGAAACGTGATTTTTCAGAAGGCCGTGCCGCCGGAACTGCTGCCTGACCTTGTGGATTTTGCACGGAAAAACGGCTGCGGGCTTGCCACGCATTCCGAGGATACGGTGATATCCGCCTTCCCGCCGGACGATTATGTGTCGCTGGAGGCGCGCATCAACGGGATGCCGGTGCGGGTGGCGGAAGATTTTGTACAATACGTTGATTTTGACATTTATAAATGTTTTATGACGGCAGACGGGAAAAGGGCGGCAGAGCTGGAAAAAGAACTGAGAAAGCTCTGCGGTTCCCGTGCGTCCGTCTACCGGTCGGAAGCATTTTTTATCGAAATTGTACCGGAGAATGTGGACAAGGGGGCTTCCCTGGCGAGGCTGGTGGAAAACATCGGCATAGGCCGGGAGGATGTGGTCTGCTGCGGGGACGGATTTAACGATATCTCCATGCTCCGCTATGCCGGTGTGGGAGTGGCAATGGGAAATGCCGGCCTTCCGGTGAAGGAAGCGGCGGATTATGTGACTGCAGGCAACGACGAGGACGGGCTGGTACCGGTGATTGAGAAGTTTATACAGGCGGAATTTGTTCCGGGGAGTCGAAATGGAAATCGGGGTGGCAGGATGAAGCGCGATATCAGGATAAGGGTGCCGCAAAAGGGACAATATATTATAGACACCATCAGAAATGCCGGATTTGACGCCTATGTGGTGGGAGGCTGTGTGAGGGACTCCATACTGAACAGGGAGCCGGAGGACTGGGATATCACCACATCGGCGAAGCCGGAGCAGGTGAAAGCGCTTTTTGCCAGGACCATCGATACCGGGCTGCAGCACGGAACCGTGACGGTCATGCTGGATAAGGACGGCTTTGAGGTGACTACCTACCGTCTTGACGGAGAATATGAGGACGGCAGGCACCCGAAGTCCGTTACCTTTACATCCGATCTGGAGGAGGACTTAAAGCGCAGGGACCTCACCATCAATGCCATGGCTTACAATGACAGGGAAGGGCTGGTGGACCTGTTCGGAGGCATGGACGACCTGGAAGCAGGTGTGATTCGCTGCGTGGGGAATCCGGAGGAGCGCTTTCGGGAGGACGCCCTGCGCATTCTGCGGGCCATTCGTTTTTCCGCCCAGCTGGGCTATACAATCGAGGCGGGGACATTGAAGGCCATTGGGCAGCTGGCGCCTGCACTGGCGCGGATCAGTGCGGAGAGGATTCAGACGGAACTGGTAAAACTATTGATGTCGCCTCACCCGGAGTATCTGAGAACAGCATATGACAATGGTGTCACAAAGGTGTTTCTGCCGGAGTTCGACACATGTATGGAGACGGCACAGAATCATCCCCATCATTGCTGCAGTGTGGGAGAGCATATTCTGCATTCCCTCAGGGAGGTGGAAGCGGACAGGGTGCTGCGGCTTACCATGTTATTCCATGACATTGGCAAACCGGCCGTCCTGGCTGCGGACGAGGACGGCGTCACCCATTTTCACGGGCACGCAGCAGTCAGCGCGGATATGGCAAGAACCATCCTGCACCGGCTGAAGTTTGACAATGACACCATCCACAGGGTTTGCAGGCTGGTTTTGTACCATGATTACGGAAACGGAGCCGTGTGCGACAGAAGGATTGTCCGCAGGGCGCTGAATAAAATAGGGACGGACGCTTTTCCGGGGCTGTTTGCCGTAAAACGCGCCGATATCATGGCGCAAAGCGATTATCAGCGCCGGGAGAAGCTGGAAAATCTGGACAGATGGCAGAAGCTTTATGAGGAAATTCTGGAAAAACAGGAGTGTGTCTCCCTGAAGGACCTGGCGCTGGACGGCTCCGACCTGATTGCGGCGGGATGGCAGCCCGGCAGGGCGCTGGGGGAAACGCTTCAGAAGCTGCTTGAACTGGTGCTGGAGGATCCGGAGCTGAACACGAGAGAGGGGCTGGCGGAGGCGGCGCGGCACTTGAAAAGATAGGTGAAAGCAGTAACATACTTTTAGAAATCCTCTCATATGATAGGTTATAAACCGGACTGGACGCAGTACGGCTAAGAAACCAATCAGGAGGGGCCGGAAGTGAATGACAGGGCAGTTGAGTTACTGGAACAGTATGAGATTGAGGTGCTTCGCACCAGAAAAGGCAGAGGTGCGATTCTGTGTGAGACCAATCGGGGATGCCTGATTTTGAAAGAATATGCGGGGAGCCAGGAAAGGATAGCGCTGCAGGACAGATTGCTGAAGCAGGTGGTGGAGGCGGGCCGGGTACAGGCGGAGGAAATCGTGCCGGACAGGGAAGGCGCGTTATTCGTCAGGGATAACGACGGTGTCAGGTATGTGCTGAAGACATGGCGGGAGGGCAGGGAATGCAGCACCCATGACAGGGGGGAATGTGTGGAGGCAGTGCGTCTTCTGGCCCGGCTTCACAGAAATATGACACTTCCGTCAGACACTCCCGGCCTTCCGGCGGCGTTTTCCGCGGAAAAGGACTATGATAAGCGGAACCGTGAACTGAAAAGGGTGAGGAATTATCTGCAGCAGAAGAAGCAGAAGTCCTGGTTTGAGCTGAGCCTGCGCAAGGCGCTGGACGGTTTTCTGGAACAGGCGCTGGCAGTGACGGAGGAATGGAAGCAGTATGCCGCCGCGCTGACGGAAGACGGGGGCGGGGAGGGACCGGTGGCCTTCTGCCACGGGGATTACCAGTATCACAATATCCTCCAGGACAGCAGGGGCTGGTTCCTGGTCAATTTTGAGAAGTATCTGCGAGACAACCCGGTGAGGGATCTGTATCTGCTGCTGCGGAAGCTTCTGGAGAAGGAGAACTGGTCCGTGTCTTTGGGGACGGAACTGCTTGAGGCCTATGAAAAGGAGAGTCCTGTCAGCGCATACAGCCGGATTGACTTATACTATCGCCTGGCCTACCCGGAAAAATTCTGGAAGATAGCCAATTTCTATTATAATTCCGGAAAGTCGTGGATTCCGGGTAAAAATCAGGAAAAGCTGGAAAAAGTCATTGCCCAGGAGAAAGAGAAGCAGCATTTTCTGAACGAAGTATTCCGCGACGTAAGCCATCTGCACTGAAACGCGCATTTGGCCGGAAACAGCAGGATGACAATTATGGAAGAACAAAATGCACGGATGCGCCAACGAAAAGTACGGAGAAAAAATATGATAAAAAGACTTGAAATGAACGGTAAAAAGAGAACGCACATAAGTGTATTGTTTTTTGTCCTGGCCGCATCGGCGCTTTTCCTATCGGGCTGCGCATTGTCATTTCCGGGAAACGGAAACCGGGGGACACCCTCGCCCATGCCGGAACAGGCCGATACGGGTTTTGTAGCCGCCGGCCCGGAGAGCTTTGACTCTGCGGACACCGCTATCCTGGTGGAGCGGGATGAGAAGGAGAACCTGCTGACTTTCCTGAACCTGGATCTGGGACGCAGATATACGCTCTCCATGGACGGCACCACCAGGCTGTATGACAGATACGGCGAGGCGATTTCCATTGAGCAGATTCAGAAGGGGGATATTGTGGACGTCACCTTTCTGAAATCGAAAAAACATCTCACCTCCATGCAGTTGTCTTCCCGCAGCTGGACTTATTCCGACGCGGCCTGGTACGAGTTCGACGCGGGAAGGGGGGAAGTCACCATCGGGGAGGAGGTGTATAAGCTGACTTCCAATACCCAATACCTGTCCGCCGGCAGAAGCGTCGAGCTGATGGATCTGAACCCCGCGGATATCCTGAGTTTTCAGGGGATAGGAAGCCAGGTGCTGAGCGTCCGGGTGGAAAGGGGACATGGGTATCTGCGCCTGGTGAACGACGAAAAATTTGTGGGCGGCTGGATTGAGGTAGGCGAGGCCCTGATACAGAGAATAACGGAGGACATGCTGCTTCTGGTGCCGGAGGGAAGCTATCAGGTCAATATCAGCAACCGAGGGGGCGGCGGGATCAAAAGCGTGGACATTGCCCGCAATGAGGAAGCCGTACTGGACATCGGCGATCTGGAAATACCGGAGCCGCAGACAGGGATGGTGCTGTTTTCCCTGACGCCCGCCGACGCGGATCTCTACATTGACGGTGAGATTGTGGATGCCTCGGGACCGGTGACGCTGGAGTACGGACTCCATCAAATGATTGTGCGTGCGGAGGGCTATCAGTCCATTACCCAGTATATCCGGGTAGCGCAGGAATCTGCCAGCTTCGCCATTGAGATGGAGGCGGTGGGAACGGATATAGAGGAAGAGGAGAGCAGTACGGATCCGGATGCCACGGAGTCGCCCAATCCTGTTACGAATTACTATAAAGTATATATCGATGCGCCGGAAAAAGTCGAGGTATACCTTGACGGGCATTATGTAGGCATTTCTCCCTGCAGCTTTCGGAAAGAAGAAGGGGCACATGTAATCATACTGCGGAAGGAGGGGTATGAAACCAGAAGCTATACCATACAGGTTGACGATGCGGAGAAAGACATGTCGTTCTCCTTTGCGGACCTGTTGAAATACGGTCCGGATACGGATGCTTCCGCAAGCCCCAAACCGGATACAGACCCGTCGTCTTCGCCGTCATCATCTTCGGAGCCGACTTCCAGCCCGTCTCCCACGCCGGAGCCGACACCGAGTCCGTCTCCCACGCCGGAGCCGACACCGAGTCCCTCCCCCACGCCGGAGCCAGACCCGTCAGCCGCCGCTGACTGATGCTGCCGTCATGCAGCTAGGAATTTTGCGGTTTGAACGGAAAAATTTGGTTCTTTCCAAAGTTAGTTGACTTTGTGCTTTAATTCGAGCCGCAATAGCTTCC
>OFFP01001011.1_pt1 | contig 20790 bp, 17 predicted proteins | sample 1521431 | NCBI WGS metagenome assembly OFFP01 (sample SAMEA3504104, study PRJEB24116) | mouse gut metagenome | biome: mouse gut; feature: mouse-associated habitat; material: faeces | place: Denmark | collected 2011
GTTCCCAACAGAGCGGCGGGCCGAGTCGTCCCGCCCTACGGCAGCATTTCACAATTTGGGAGGTAATAAAATGAGCGACATCATGCGCCCCATCCCCTTCGACAGGTTGATGGAGTGGATTTTAACGGAGTACCACAGTCATAGCACCGTGTTCGGCGTCCCCAAAGGGCCGGTCTACCGGTCCGAGCGGCCCATGTTCCGGGAAAAGGTGGAGGTCCCCCTGGGGCCCGCCGCCGGTCCCCACACCCAGCTGGCGCAGAATATCATCGCCGCCTATGTGTCCGGCGCCCGGTTCTTTGAGCTGAAAACGGTGCAGATCATGGACGGCGAGGAGCTGTCCAAGTGCGTGAACAAGCCCTGCATCACCGCCGGGGATGAGTGCTACAACTGCGAGTGGTCCACCGAACTTACCGTGCCCCAGGCATATGAGGAGTACGTCAAAGCCTGGTTTGCCTGCAAAATTTTAGCTAAGGTCTACGGTCTGGGGGACCCCGACGGCTTCATCTTCAACATGTCCGTGGGCTACGACCTGGAGGGCATCAGAGGGCCTAAGATTGACAAGTATCTCACCGGGATGAAGAACGCCTCCGGCGAACCCATTTTCCAGGAGTGCAGGCGTGTCTTGAAAGAAATGTTCCCCGCCGAAACGGCGTTCATCGACGCCATCGGCCCCCGGATCTCTGACAGCGTTACCGTCTCCACCCTTCACGGCTGTCCGCCGGACGAGATTGAGCGCATCGCCTCCTATCTGATCACCGAGAAGCGCCTGCACACCTTCGTCAAGTGCAACCCCACCATCCTGGGCTACGAGACCGCCCGCTCCATCCTGGACGGCATGGGCTACGGCTACGTGTCCTTTGACGAGCACCACTTCCGGGAGGACTTACAGTACGGGGACGCCATCCCCATGTTCCGCCGCCTGCTGGCCCTGGCCGGGGAGCGGGGACTGGAGTTCGGCCTGAAGCTGTCCAACACCTTCCCCGTGGAGGTGAAAAACCGGGAGCTGCCTGCGGAGGAGATGTACATGGCCGGCAAGAGCCTCTTCCCCCTGACCATTGAGATGGCCCGGCGGGTGAGCAGGGACTTTGACGGACGCCTGCGGCTGAGCTACTCCGGCGGCGCGGACTACTTCAACATTGACAGGCTCTTCCAGTGCGGGGTCTGGCCTGTCACCATGGCCACCACGGCCCTCAAGCCCGGCGGCTATCAGCGGTTCACCCAGATCGCGGAGAAGCTGGAGGCCCTGCCCTTCGCCCCCTTCACCCGGGTGGACACAGAGGGGGTGGAGACCCTGGCCCTGGCGGCCCGGCGGGACCCCCTCCACGTGAAGGCGGTCAAGCCCCTGCCCCGGCGGAAGCTGGCGGAGAGGGTTCCCCTCATGGACTGCTTCACCGCCCCCTGCAAGGGCGGCTGCCCCATCGGCCAGGACATCCCTGAGTACATTGAACTCTGCCGCCAGGGAAAATATGCCCAGGCCCTGCAGCTTATTCTGGAGAAGAATCCGCTGCCATTTATCACCGGCACCATCTGCGCCCATCACTGCATGGACAAGTGTACCCGGAATTTCTATGACCGATCTGTCCAGATCCGTGCCGCCAAGCTGGTGGCGGCGGAGAGGGGCTATGACCAGGTGCTGCCCTTACTCAAGCCCGACGCGCCTGTCACGGACGGCAGAAGAGCTGCCATCATAGGCGGCGGCCCCACCGGTATGGCGGCGGCCTACTTCTGCGCCCGGGCCGGTATTCCCACCACACTCTTTGAGAAGGAGGCCGCTTTGGGTGGCGTCGTCCGCCATGTGATTCCCTCCTTCCGGATTTCTGATGAGGCCATCGAGAAGGACGCGGCCCTCATGCGGAAAATGGGTGTCGAGGTGAAGCTGAACACCCCCGCTCCCTCTGTTGATGAGCTGAAGGCCCAGGGGTACACCCACATTTTCTTTGCGGTGGGTGCGTGGAAGGCTGGGAACCTCCGTATCTCCGGCAATGTAAAGCCCGTCATCGCATGGATGCAGGCCGTGAAGGCCGGTAAGCCGGAGCCTTTGGGGCATGTGGCTGTCGTCGGCGGAGGAAACACCGCCATGGATGCCGCCCGCCTGGCTCTTCGCGCGGGAGCGGCAAGCAGTACATTGGTTTACCGCCGTACCAGAAAGTACATGCCCGCTGACGCCGAGGAGCTGGAGTTGGCTGTCGCCGACGGTGTACAGTTCCTGGAGCTGGTATCCCCGGTAGAGCAGAGGGATGGGAAGCTGATTTGCAGGAAGATGGTCCTGGGTGAGCCCGATGCCTCCGGACGCCGCTCCCCGGTGGAGACAGACGAGACGGTGGAAATTCTTTGCGACACCGTGATTTCCGCCGTGGGTGAGAAGGTGGACACAGAGGTCCTGGCAGCCTATGGCATTGCGGCCGACAGCCGCGGCTGCCCCGACTTCAGGACGAACCTGGAGAACGTCTATACCGGCGGAGATGTTTTCCGCGGCCCCGCCACAGTGGTGGAGGGGATCGCCGATGCGGCGGCCTTTGCCCAGGCGGTGACCGGCGCCAAGCACGAGCCCCATATCCCGGACGCCGCCCATGCCAGCCGGGAGGACGCCATTGCCAGAAAGGGTGTCCTCTGTGAGTCCGCCAAGTGTGAGGGCGACCGCTGCCTGAGCTGTAATGTGGTCTGCCAGGCCTGCGCCGACGTATGCCCCAACCGGGCCAATGTGGTGGTGAAGCTCCCTGATGGCCGGGCTCAGATTCTGCATGTGGACCGGATGTGCAACGAGTGCGGCAACTGCAAGGTCTTCTGCCCCTACGACAGCTCCCCGTACAAGGATAAGTTCACCCTGTTCCACGATCGTGCCGGCTTCGATGAGAGCGGGAGCAACCAGGGCTTTCTGCCTCTGGGCGGCAGCAAAGTGCTGGTGCGTCTGAACGGGGAAGTGGAGGAGATCGATCTGGACGAGACCAACGATCTGCCTGCCGGTATTGAAATTCTGATCTACACCGTTCTGACCCGTTACCGCTATCTGATTGGATGACCTGCAAAACCGCTAAGGCGCGCCGCCTCCTTCCTGGGAGGCGGCGCGCCTGCATATTGGGGAAGAGCAAGTCAGCCCGCAGGGACTGCCGGAGGGACCACCGGCGTCCAGTGGTATTGGCTGTAGAGATCGGTGAAGCGGTAGGTGGCCCGGGCGGAACCGTCCAAAGGTACGTTGCTGATGGTTAGGCCATCCTCTGTAACGGTGACCGGTTCACCCAGCAGATAACTGTCCTGGTGGCTGTCCGCATAGCTGTAATAGTCACACAGGGACGCCAGTGTGTCGCCGCCATTTCGTCTTCCGGCGCTTCTCGCCGCGCCGGAAGAACCGGCCTGGGAACCGCTTTTGTACGGTTTTAGCGGGGCCGGTCACAGGTTTTTCCCATGACCGGGGTCTCTAGGATTCCATTGACGATGCTTCCTCCTGAAACACACTGCGTTTTATTTCACGATTTCCGGCAGAGACGCCGCGGCGGCGGACTGGCCCACCCGGCGGAACTTCTCATCGGGCAGCGTGGGGTTGATCTGGGAGGCGATCTCCGGGTACTCATCGGCCAGAACATCCTTGCAGGTGGAGAGGATCAGATCTCCCCCCTTGCCGCTCATCACGCGGCCCAGCAGAAGAACATGCTTGAAATGATACAGATCAAAATAGAACGCCAAGGCATGCGCCAGATACACACCGAGGGAGGAATATACGTCGGCGGCCCTGGGATCGTCCTTCGCCATAAGGCCCTGAACTACTTTCAGCTTTTCGGCGGGGGAGAGGGACTCGTCCAGCACAATGCCCGCCCGGGGGGCCAGCTTGATAACGCCATCCTGGGAGAAGTATTTGACGCCGCAGCCGATGTCGCCGCTCCACTCATCCTGCATGGCGTCCGCCTGGGCATCCACGGGAACGAAAGCCAGCTCGTTGAGCCAGCCTGTGATCCTGCCCTGTGCGTCCACATAGCCGACAGCCTCGCTGGTTCCCATGGCGATGCCCAGCACGTTGTCCTCCTCCAGACTCATGGCTCCGGCCAGGGCGGACACATCCCCGTCGTTGGCTACGGCGTAGGGCACGTTTCCGAAGGTATCGGTAATGGCGCGGATGTAAATGTCCTTTACCTTCTGGTCAAAGAGGTCCTTGGGGACCTGAAGGAACAGGGAGGCGCTCATGGTGCGGTCGTTGATGTATACTCCCGCCGAGCTGACGCCCACCGCGTCCACCCGGGGCATGTGTTCAGCCGCCGCCTTGAGCGCGGAGACGATGCCGTCATAGTGGTAGTCGGGATCGGAATTGATCTTGGGGAACCAGACCACCTCTTCATCGAAGACGCTTTCCCCATTGATGACGGCGGACACCTTCCGGTCGGACCCGCCGGCATCAAAGCCGATGCGGCAGCCGTCCAGATGGCGGCCGATGGCCTTGGGGCTGTCCTTGGCCTCGGGGAGCCTGTCGCAGGAGACGACCTCAAAGGGATGCTCAAATACGTTTGCCATGTAGTCCCAGTCAAAGGACTGGCATCCTCCGGCGGAGTAGGCCTCCTGCAGGTACCGGCAGATATCCTCGCTTCCCCGGACATAGATCTTGAAGCCGCCCTTCATCCACAGAATCGTTTTTACCAGGCGGTTGACGTAATAGCAATCTGCTTCACGCATTTCCGGTGTGCCGTGGATAAAGGTTTCGCATACGGCCATTTCACCGCAGGAGCGCTCTACGGCGATGCCCAGGGGCGCCTTGGCGTCCTTCAGGAACGCCTGGTTGAACCGGTAAAGGGGAATATAGCCGGGGTCCAGTTTGGGGGAGTGCTTCAAAGAGACTTCAATACCAAAACGGTTCATTGTATCATACCTCCATCAAAATATGTGGGGCCATGCATTCTCAGGCCATACCGGAAAACGATGAGACGCCCAGGGGGCAGCCGGCGGCTGTAAATGCAGAGTCCGGGGACGTGCGGGCACGTCTTTCTGCTATCATACCACGAACAGACCCGTCTGTCACGCCTTTTCGCCAAAAACCGGCAGCCTCTCAAAGACCTGCCAGATACCGCTCCGCCTGAACGGCGGCCACGGCGCCGTCGGCAGCGGCAGTGACCACCTGCCGCAGGCTTTTCACCCGCACATCGCCGGCGGCAAATACACCGGGAATGGCTGTGCGCATCTCCACATCAGTGGAAATGTACCCGTTCTCCAAAGGCAGCTGGTCCGCGAACAGCTCTGTATTGGGAAGATAGCCCACGAAGCCGAAAAGGCCCAGCATTCCGTCCTCCGGGGAGGCTTTGATGACGGTCAGCTCGCCAGTCTTCACGTTCCTGACGGTCAGCGTATCCAGTACGTCGGACCCTTCCGCCTTCACTGCCACGCTATCCCAGAGAAAGTGGATGTTCGGATTAGCGAAAGCTTTCTCCTGAATGGACTTTGCCGCCCGCAGCTGGTCCCGCCGGTGGATAATGGTGACTTTTCGGGCAAACCGGGTGAGAAAGAGAGCCTCCTCCACGGCGCTGTCGCCGCCGCCGGCCACATATACATCCAGCCCCCGGAAAAACGCCCCGTCACAGGTGGCGCAGTAGGAGATTCCCCTGCCAATAAAGTCCGCTTCGTTTTCACATCCGATAGGCCGGGGAGACGCGCCGGTAGCAAGGATCACCGTCCGGGCCTCATAGGTCCCCGTGCCGCCGGTCAGACGCTTGATTTCGCCGGACAGCTCCGCTGTTTGAATGTCGTCCGCTTTTCGCTCAACGCCGAAGCGTTCGCATTGTGCTGCCATTCGGGCGGCCAGACTGACGCCCGTCTCGCCCTCCAGCATCTGACCGGGATAATTTTCCACGCTGGCGCTGAGAGCGATCTGACCGCCGTCCTGACTCTTTTCGATGAGGAGGGTTCTCAGCCGGCTCCGCCCGGCATAGAGTCCGGCGGTCAGTCCGGCAGGACCGCCGCCCAGAATGATAACGTCATATTCTTTTCCCATAACCTTGTTCTCCGATCAATTTGATTTATAAATTTGAGAAAAATTTGCAAAAACTCGCAGCAGTAAAATTCAATTCGGCGCAAATACTACCTCCAGCGCGATTTGCGCGATTTCAGGAAGGAGGAAGATTTCAGATGAAAAAAGCAGCGATTCTTGCGGCCGCTTTAGCGATGATCCTGACTCTGGCGGCCTGCGGCAACCGGGACGACAACGATTCCGGCAACCAGCCCAACGACAACAACGTGACGGACAATAATGGCGTCAATGGCTCCCATGACCGGGATGACCCTGTGACCGGCAGCAACGGCAGTACCACCGGCAACGGCAGCTCTGCCGGAAATGACCCCATTACCGGCAGCAGCGGTTCCCTGAACGATGACAACGACGTCACAGACAGAGACAACGGAGATGACAGCTCTATGGGCCGCAGCCGGGTAGGCAACGACCTGCGCCGCGCGGCGGACGATGTGGGCGACGCGATGACCGGCCTGGCAGACGCGGGCCGCAGCGCCGTTACCCGGGGCACCAGCACCACGACCTTTCAGCGGATGCTGGACAATGCCCGGGTTCATGACACGGACGGCGTACTGGCGGATGGCGAAAACAGCCGCTGGTAACTGAGGGAATGCGGAGACCAGGGGAGGACGCCCCAGCCTCCGCATTCTTTTTTGGATTTGTCTTCACAACTGCCGGACACCGTCTGACCGGACTTTTGTCCGCCAAATCGGGTTGGATTCCCTTCCCTGACGGAAAGAATCCCCTGTCTATCCTGTATCCCTGTTGTGAATACAGGCTCCTACTCCGTCCAGTCGGTGATCTCCCTGCACGGTTCGCCGGGGTGGAGGGGGATCTGGATAAAACGGTCATATTTTTCCTGACCAAACCGTTCCAGATAAATTTCCTGATGCTTGCGCAGAACCTCCGCCTCCTCCGGCATGGGGTTCGCCCAGCAGATGGTCTTGAAGTGGACCCCGAAGAGGGCGGTGTCGTAGTCCAGTGTCTTTGCCCCGTTCCGGGCGTAGAAGCCCAGACGGCGCAGGATCATCCCGTCCCGCTCCGGGTCTCCGGTGGGGGCCTCGGTCTCGCCAATGAAGACTGTGTCCGCAGGATAGTGGGCGATGGCGGCTTTCAGAAGCTGCCCGCCGGTGCCGCCGTTCCGCCATCCGGCGGGGACGCAGAGGTAGTCTACCAGGATGAAGCGTCCATCCGAGTGCTTCCACAGCAGGATGTATCCCGCCATTTCGCCCTCATCGCCGATCAGGACCAGCGGGTCGTAGACGCCGCTTTCACGCATCCGCTCCATGGCCCACAGGGGCTTCAGCTCGGCGGGGGGGAAGGCTTCGGTCAGATCGGTCTCATAGACCTGCTTCAATTCTTCCGGGGTCAGGACTCTTAAATACATGTCGAAAGCTCCAACTTCATAATGATAGCGTCTTCTTTGGGGGCCAGATAGTAGTTTTTCCGGCGGCCAACCTCCCGGTAGCCCAGCTTATCGTAGAGGGAGAAGGCGTTCTGGTTGGAGGCCCGCACCTCCAGAAAGAGGCTGACCAGCCCGTGTTCCCGTCCATAGCGGTGGAAGGTATCCAGCAGGGCGGACGCAATGCCCTGCCGCCGGGCCTCGGGATGGACGGCGATGTTATCCACGCCCCCCTCGTCCAGCACGGTGGTAAAGAAGAGGTAGCCCAGAACGTGTCCGTCCTCCGACAGTGCCAGCAGGGAAGCGGTGTTCTCATTTTCCAGCGCCTCCTGGAGCAGTTTCCGGGACCAAGGGTCCTCCGGAAAGCATATCTTTTCCAGCGCCTCCACCTGGTCCAGATGGGCGGAGGTCATGGGTGTGATGTGATAGTACATACGCTACTTTGCCTCCAGCCAGTTTTTCCCGCTGTGGGCCTCCGCCGTCAGGGGGACCGCCAGTGCGTATACGCCCTCCATCTCCTCTGCGAGGAGGGCCTTTACCCGCTCCGCCTCGTCCTCGGGACACTCGACAATCAGCTCGTCGTGGACCTGCATGATGAGCCTGGCCTGGAGGGCTTCCTTTTTCAGGCGGGTGAATACCTTTACCATAGCCAGCTTGATGATGTCCGCCGCCGCGCCCTGAATGGGCATGTTCAGCGCCACGCGTTCGCCGAAGGAGCGGGTATTGAAGTTGCTGGCCTTTATCTCCGGCAGGGCCCTGCGGCGGTGGAACATGGTCTCCACGTACCCGTCCTCCCGGGCCTTCTGCACCACGCCGTCCATATAGGCCTTTACGCCGGGGAAGCGGGCGAAGTAGGCATCCATGTACGCCTTGGCCTCCGCCACCGCGACCCCAAGGTCCTGGGACAGTGAAAAGGCAGAGATTCCATACACGATGCCGAAGTTCACCGCCTTGGCGGCCCGGCGCATGTTGGCCGTCACCTGTTCGATGGGCACCCCGAACACATGAGCGGCGGTGACGGTGTGGAAATCCTCCCGGTCGAGGAACGCCTCCTGCATGGCCTGGTCCCCGGAGATGTGGGCCAGCAGCCGCAGCTCGATCTGGCTGTAGTCCGCGTCCACCAGTACCTTCCCGGGCTCCGCCGTGAACATGCGGCGCAGCTCGCTGCCCAACTCCGTCCGGGTGGGGATGTTTTGCAGATTGGGCTCCGTGGAGCTGAGCCGTCCGGTGGCGGTGACGGTCATCTGGAAGCTGGTACGCACCCGCCCGTCTGCGGGGATGACCTTCAAAAGGCCGTCCACATAGGTACTTTTCAGCTTGGCGTACTGCCGGTACTCCAGCACCTCGCCCACGATGGGGTGCTGGCCCCGGAGTTTGTCCAGCACCTCCGCGTTGGTGGAGTAGCCGGTTTTTGTCTTCTTGTAGGCGGGCATTCCCAATTTATCGAAGAGGACTTCTCCCAGCTGTTTGGGGGAGTTGATATTGAACTTCCCGGCGTAGGAATAGATCTGCTTCTCCAGTGTCTCCAGCGCGGCGGAGAGCGTTTTGCCGAAGCTCTGGAGGGCTCTGGCGTCCACCCGGAAGCCTGCGTTCTCCATCTCTGCAAGCACCTGACACAGGGGCAGCTCCACGTTGAAATACAGCCAGTCCACGCCGGTCTCTTTCAGCTTTGGCAGCATTGCCTCATACAGCGCGGCTACGGCGGCGGCATAGCTCAAAAATGAGGCCTCTGCCTGGACCCTGTCCCCCAGCATGGAAAAGGCGTCGGGGTCCAGATACAGCGGCTTTTGCAGTTCCTCACGGAACCAGGAGGCGAACAGCCGCCCGATGTCATAGTGTCCCGCCGTGGCGTCCAGGAGATAGCCCGCCAGGGCGGTGTCGAAGATAAAGCCCTCCGCCGGGAGACCGCTCTCCAGCAGCGTCCGCATCAGGTCCTTCACATCGTGGGAGACCTTTTTGATATCCGCTGAGAACAGGGAGGAGAGCAGTTTGTTCCAGTCCCCGCTGTACCGGTCGAAATAGAACTGGCCCGCCAAAGCGGTGTCTTTCCCGGTGTTACAGTCCACCACGATGCCGGTGAGGTCCGGAAGGGCCAGCACCGTTACAAACTCCGCCTTCCGGAAAGCCTCCAGCAGCTTTTCCGCCTGGGCCTCGTCCGCCGCCAGCTCGACATGGACGACGGTATAGTCCGTTTCCTCCGGCTTTTCCGCCCTGGGCTGTGCAGGGGCGGAGAGGCCCATTTTTTCGATCAGCTTGTTGAACTCCAGCCGCAGGAAGATATCGTACAGCTCCGCCTTCACGGGGCGGCGCAGGTTCTGGTCCGGCTGGAAGTCCAGGGGCGCGTCGGTGAGGATGGTTGCCAGATGATAGCTCATCCGGGCGCTCTCCTCGCCCTCGGCCAGCTTTTTGATGGCGGCGGGCTTGGCCTCCACGTCCGGCATGGCGGCGTATAGCGCGTCGATGGTCTCATAGCGCTGTACCAGCGCCATGGCGGTCTTTTCCCCCACGCCCTTCACCCCGGGGATGTTGTCGGATGCGTCCCCCATAAGGGCTTTCAGGTCGATGATGTGGATGGGGGCGAAGCCGTAGGCCTCCCGGAAGCTCTCAGGGGTCATGTCTTTGGTGGTCGTCTGGCCCATGCGGGTGGAAACCAGCTTGACTTTGGTTTTGTCCGTAATGAGCTGGAGGCTGTCCTTGTCGCCGGTAACGGCTACGCACTCCCAGCCTGCCGCCTCGCATTTCCGGGAGATGGTGCCGATGAGGTCATCTGCCTCGTATCCCGCCAACTCGTAGCGGGGGATGTCCATGGCGTCCAGCACCTCCTTGAGGACCGGCATCTGCTGGGCCAGCTCCTCGGGCATCCCTTTCCGCTGGGCCTTGTAGCCCTCGTATTCCAAATGCCGGAAGGTGGGCTCCCGCCGGTCGAAGGTGACGCACAGGGCCTCAGGCTTTTCCTCCTCCAGCAGCCGCTGGAGGGTGGTGACAAAGCCATATACGGCGTTGGTATACAGGCCGTCCCGGGTCGTCAGGGGCCGGACGCCGTAAAAGGAGCGGTTGACGATGCTGTTGCCGTCGATGACCATCAGTTTCATGGGGAGTCCTCCTTGCCCCGCGGAGCGGGGGTTCGTTTTTCTTAAGGAAGAGTATACCACATTTTGGGGAGATTACAACCTTTATCAAGGGAGCTATCCACTGCGGAAAAAACGAGGGCCGGGAATCCCCTGCCCTCGTTTTGATGCCGGCGCGCGAAAAACCTCTACCGCTGGACCCGTCCCGAGGCGTTGCCCGCCGCCAGCGCTTCTACCTCCGCCACGGAGACATGGTTGAAATCATGCTCAATGGAATGCTTGAGGCAGGAGGCCGCCACCGCGAAGTCGATGGCCTTCTGACTGTCGTATTCGTTCAGCAGACTATAGATCAGCCCGCCGCCGAAGGAATCTCCGCCGCCCACACGATCCACAATATGCATCCGGTAGGTGGTGGAAAATACCGCCTGACCGCTGGCGGAGTCGTAGAGCATCCCCGCCCAGTCGTTGTCCGTGGCGGAGAGGGAGCTGCGCAGAGTGATGGCCACCTTTCCGCACCCGAACCGGGAAGAGAGCTGACGGGCGACGCTGATATAGCCCTCCCGGTTGAGCTTGCCGCCGTCGATGTCGGTGCCCTCCGCCTCAATACCGAAGACATCCTTGGCGTCCTCCTCGTTGGCGATACACACATCCACATAGGGCAGCAGCCGCCCCATGACCTCGCCGGCCTGCTGGCTGGTCCACAGTTTTTTCCGGAAATTCAGGTCGCAGGAGATCTTGATGCCCCGCTCCTTGGCGGCCTTGCAGGCCTCCAGACAGATTTCCGGCAGCTGGCCGCCCAGAGCCGGGGTGATTCCGGTCCAGTGGAACCAGTCCGCTCCCTCAAAAATGGCGGCCCAGTCGAAGTCGGCGGGGACGGCCTCGGAAATAGCGGAGTGGGCCCGGTCGTAGATTACCTTGGAAGCCCGCTGGGACGCTCCCTTCTCACAGAAATAGATGCCCAGACGGCTGCCGCCCCGGACCATATGCCGGGTGTCCACGCCGTAACGGCGCAGCTCGTTGACGGCGCACTGGCCGATCTCGTGGGCAGGGACCTTGGTGACAAAGGCGGCGTCCATGCCGTAGTTGGCCAGAGATACGGCCACGTTGGCCTCGCCGCCCGCGTAGCTGGCCTCGAATTTCCCGCTCTGCACCAGCCGCAGGTATCCCTCCGGATTCAAGCGCATCATGATTTCACCAAACGTAATAACTCTCTTTGCTGCCATAGCTGTATTCTCCTTTTTACAAAAATAATGTAATCTTTATGCGTATTGTTCCAAACTCCGTCTGGCGGCGGTTCTTCAGCCCTGCCGTACCGCGCCGGTCAGCAGCTGGGCCGCCTGGGTGATTTTGTCCCATGCGCCGTCCCGAATCCACTGCCGGTTGGCCAGGTTTCCGCCCACGCCGGCGCCTGCGGCGCCCGCCGCCAGAAACGCGCCTACATTTTTCTCATCGATGCCGCCTACCACCATGATTTTGACGTGGCTGAGGGGAGCGCAGACCGCCCGGAGATACGCCGGTCCCAGACCGGCCGCCGGGAACAGCTTGACGAAATCCGCCCCGGCCCGGTGAGCCGTCAGGATTTCCGTAGGCGTCATTGCCCCGGGCATGGAAACCATGTCCAGCTCCCGGGTGCGGCGGATCACCGCTTCGTTGGTATCCGGGGAAATAATGAAGCAGCCGCCGGCGCGGTGGGTCAGCTCCACCAGACCGGGCTCCGTAACCGTTCCCGCCCCCACCAGCATTCTTCCTTCAAAGCGGCGGGCGGTCTGGCCGATGGCGGCCGCCGTGTCCTCCCAGCTCTCCGGGCTGCGCTGGTCGTATGTGATTTCCATCAGCCGGATGCCGCCTGCATACAGCGCCTCCGCCACCCGGGTGCATACCGAACTCTCCGCCCCCCGGACAATAGCCACCACCTTTTCACGCGCTACCCATTCCAGAACGGTTTCCCGCATGAATGGCACCTCCTGTTTTTATAATATGAAAACATCTTTCGTATTATGGAAATACTGTATAAGTATCATACAAAACCCGGGGGAGAATGTCAAGCCCTTTCCCGGACACAGAAGGGGAGAACCGGCACCTATTTTTGGCATTCTGCTCAGGAATTTTCCGGAGCTTCGAATTGACGAACCGCGCTGTCCGTGATACTCTATTATCATCACGACTCAAAAGCGGCGGGGATGGCGCGGACGCCCGGATGTCCTCAGCCGGAAGGGAACTATCTATGGAAAATAAGCGACCGCCTGTGCAGTCCATTGACCGCCTTTTTGACATAATCGAGGTGCTTTCCGAACATCCGCGGGGAATGGCGCTGACGGATCTGGCCTGCCGTGCCGGTCTTCATGCCAGCACGACGCACCGCCTGCTGGCTTCCCTGTCCGACCGGGGATATGTACAGAAGGATGCCGGAAGCGGCAAGTACCGGCTGACAATCCGGATGTTTGAAATTGGCAGCCGGGTTGTCAACGGGATGAATCTGCTTTCTGTGTCCCGGCCCTACCTGGAGCATCTGGCGGAGCTGACCGGGGAGACAATCCATCTGGTAGTCCGGGACGGGAATGAGGTGGTGTATCTCTACAAGGAGGACACCCGGGACAGCATCGTGCGCATGGCCTCCTTTGTGGGGCTGCGCAGTCCCATGTACTGTACCGGTGTGGGCAAGAGCATACTGGCCTATCTGCCGGAGTCGGAGGTATTTGACATCTGGCGGCACACGGCCGTTACCCGTTTCACGGCGCACACCATCGTGGAGTATTCCGATCTGATCGCGGATCTGGTGCGGACCCGCCAGCAGGGCTGGGCTGTGGACCGGGAAGAGCATGAGCTGGGGGTTTTATGCGTAGCGGCGCCGGTCCTGGACTTCCGGCAGGCGCCCATTGGGGCCATCAGCATATCTGCGCCCTCCGCAAGGATGAGCGAGGAAAAGATTATTTTTGGCGCCAAAGCGGTCTGCTCCTGTGCCAAGGCGATTTCCGGCCTGCTGGGCAGGACCGGAACCCACAGCTAGGAGAGGCCTGCCGGGGCGTTTTTGATTTTAACAGAGGAGCATAAGAAGAATGGAATCATACCAAAAGGATAAGGAACTGATTACGGCGATTTTGGATACTTTGGAGAAGCATTTTGGGGAGAACGTGGAATTTGTGGTCCACGACCTCTCCCTGGAGTATGAGCATACCATTGTGGATATCCGCAACGGCCACGTCACCGGAAGAAAGCTGGGAGACACCGGTGATCTCCTGGGACTGCAGGCGCTGCGCTATAACCACGACAGAGGCGCCGACTGCTTCAACACGCTGACATATGCGGAGAATGGGAAGATCCTGCGCTCCTCCACCCATTTCTTCCGCAACGAATTGGGGGTTGCCGTGGCCTCCATTGCCATCAACGAGGATATCACGGAGTCGGTCCGGTTTGAGCAGCACCTCCATCGGATGAACCGGACGGACAGCATGGGCGAGGCCATGGAACTCTACCGGGGCAGTGTAAACAAGATGCTGGACTATCTCATCAATTCCGCTCTGCTGGAGGTGGGTAAGAGTCCGTCCGCCATGACCCGGGAGGATAAGCTGCATATTGTGGAGTCCCTGGACCGGCGGGGCGCTTTCCTGATTGCCAAATCCAGCAAAAGAGTATGTGATATTCTGGAAATTTCCAAGGTCACATTGTACAGTTATCTGGAAACGGTCCGCAAAAGCAGTCCGGAGGAGGAATGAGCCCCTGTTCTTCGTCAAATAAATAACGATTTCGGCTGTTTTTCCATCCGATATCGGCAAATGCGACAAAAATCCGCCGCCTGCTTTAGATAACCTTACAAATAGTTTTGTTTCAGCGGTAAAAATTAAAAATTAGTTTGACATCCCGGAGCGTAGGCGCTATCATAATCTGCGTAGTCCCGTTCACAGTTTCTTGGAGTCTGCCCGGCAGCTCAGGATATGGAAGCGGGGAAAACATTTGCGCAGAAGGGATGTTGACTATGGATTTTCTGAATGAGAAAGCCAGGGAACTCCGGCAGGGGGAGATCCGCGCCATGTTCGATCAGGCCGCCGCAATGGAGGACGTTATCAGCATGGGCATCGGGGAACCCGACATGCCTACGCCGGAACTGGTGTGCCGGGCGGCCTCGGAGGCGCTGCGGAAGGGGATCACCCACTATACCCCCAACGCCGGCACCATGCAGCTGCGGGAGGCTGTTGCCGGCTATTCCTCCGTCAGCGCCCTCGGCTATGATCCTGCCAGGGAGATCATTATCACCAACGGGGGAATGGGGGCGCTGTCCCTGCTGTTCCTGGTTCTGCTGAACGAGGGGGATGAGGTGCTGATTCAGGACCCCCAGTGGCTGAACTATGCGGTGCAGGTGCGCTACTGCGGCGGTGTGCCCGTCCGGGTCCCCACCTGTTCCGAAGAAGGCTTTCAGATGCGTCCGGAGGCCATAGAGGGGCTCATTACCCCCCGGACCAAGGCCCTGATGATAAACTCTCCCAACAATCCCACCGGCGGCGTGGCCTCTCCCGCCCAACTGGAAGCCATGGCCGCCGCAGCCCGGAAACATGACCTCCTGGTGATTTCCGACGAGGTGTACAACACCCTCTTCTATACCGGAGATCCCTGCTGCTCCATTGCGGCTCTGGAGGGCATGAAGGAGCGTACTGTCGTCATCAACAGCTTCTCCAAGTCCTATGCCATGACGGGCTGGCGCATCGGCTACGCGGCCGGTCCCGCCGGGATCATCGACCGCATGGTGAAGTGCCAGGAAAATTTCAACGCCTGCGCCAACGCGCCGGGGCAGTATGCCGCCGCCGCTGCGCTGAAGCATCCGGAACTCAGTCTGGAGCTGCGGGATGTCTTTGCCCAGCGCCGGGATGTGCTGCTGGAAGGGCTGGCGGAGATTGACGGGATATCCTGCCGCCCGCCGGAGGGAGCCTTTTACGCGTTCCCGGATATCAGTGTCTTCGGCATGAGCAGCCAGATGTTCTGCCGGCGGCTGCTGGAGCGGCAGCGTCTGGTGTGCATTCCCGGCAGCGCTTTCGGCGTCTGCGGTGAGGGGCATATCCGCATGGCCTATACCTGCGATGTGCCTGTGCTGCGGGCCGGACTGGAACGGCTGGCGCGGTTCTGCGAGGAGGTGAGGCCTTAGGGAACTTGTACCTGAAGCTCCTTGCGGATAACAAAAATCATGTGAAAGAAGAGGGAAAAGAATATGACGAATCCTGTTGTTTTCATCGTTGGCTTCATCGCGTACATTATTCTGATGATCGTCATCGGCTACCTGACCTCCCGGGGCAAGACCGAGGGGACGGACTACCTGACCGGTGGGCGCAGCCTGAACGTGCTGCTGATTTTCGGCACCATCGGCGCGACCATGATCGGCACCGGTTCCTCCATGGGAGCCATCTCCAACGGTTTCCGGGGCGGCTGGGCCGGTTCCACCTACGGTCTGGGCTGCTGCCTGGCTCTGGTGCTGATCGGCGTCCTGTTTTCCAAGCTGCGGGACTACAACTTCATCACCATGTCCGAGGAGGCTCAGTTCTACTTTGACGGCAGCACTGCCGTGCGCAAGCTGACCGGCGTGCTGACCTATGTGGCAGAGTGGATCTTTATCGCCAGCTCCATCAACGGCGGCGCCAAATACCTGCAGTTCCTCACCGGCATGGATACCCTGGTTTCCAAGGTCGTGTGCGTGCTGGCCTTCGGTGTGTACGTATACGTGGGCGGTTATCTGGCGGTGGTGTGGACCGACCTCATTCAGCTGGGTATCCTGCTGGTGGGCTTCTGCGCCATCATTGTCAAGGCCATTCCCGCCGCCGGCGGCTGGGCTGCCATTGAGGCCGCCTACACCGCAGCCGGCGATCCCGGCGCCCTGTCCTTCTACGGTCTGGGCTCCACCGGCTTCATGGCCGCCATTTCCCTGATTATCGCATCCGCCCTGGGCGAGATGGGCGCGCCCACCTTCCGCACCAGGATTTATACCTCCAAGAACTCCAAAACTGCCAGAAACGGCTTCTTCTTTGCGGCCGCCCTGACCCTGGCCTTCTCCCTGGTGCCCTCCATCATCGGCATGTCCGCCTACACAATGGCTACCGCCAGCAACGCCTCCAATGTACTCAGTAACCCGGACTTCGCCTTTGCCTATATGGCCACCAACGTGCTGGCTCCGGCGCTGGGCCTGCTGCTGATGATTGCCGGCCTGTCCGCCACCCTGTCCTCCGGCGACTCCGACGCCATTGCCGGCGCCACCATCCTGATGGAGGATATCTATCCCCTGTTCAACAAGGGCAAGCGCATTCCCGAGGATAAGATGAAGAACGCCTCCCGGATCGCCGTGATCGTCACCCTGCTTCTGTCCTTCCTGGTGTCCCTGAAGGCGGACGGCGTCATGGCCTTCATCAACAACGTTCTGGGCGCGATGATGCCCGGCATGGTGCTGACCCTGATTATCGGCCGCCTGTGGAGCAAGCGCGTTACCAAGGCCGCCGGCTTGAGCAGCATGATCGGCGGCACCCTCTTCGGACTGGCCTATCTGCTGATTCCCAGCCTGTCCGAGCTGCTGGACAGCGTGTTCTCCGGCCCCGCGATTCCCTGCGCGATTCTCACCAGCGTAATCTGCGTTGCCGTTACCCTCTGCACCAAGCGCAGCGGTGCTTCTGAGGAAGAGATCCTGACCAAGGTCCTGGACGGCCGGACGGATCTGTAAGAAAATAAACAGCGTGCCCCTCAGGGCACAAGACACGGCGGGAAGGATGGAGGAATACCTCTGTCCTTCCCGCCGGTAAGAGGTTAATACACGATGAATACCTATCCTTACCGCACATATGCGGAGATCGACCTGGATCAGATGCGGCATAATCTGCGTCAGGTCCGCCGTATGATCGGCGAGGACTGCCGCCTGATGTTTGTGCTGAAGGCGGATGCCTACGGCCACGGTACGCCTGTGTGCGCCCGGTACAGCGAGGACCTGGTGGACTGGTACGCCGCGGCCACCATTGACGAGGCCCTCTCCATACGCAGGGCCGGTGTGGAAAAGCCCATTCTGCTGTTCGGCATGCTGCTGGACCAGGATATTCCCGCCGCCGTGGACGCCCGCCTGACGGTCAATGCCTGCTCCCTGGAGTACGCCCGCCACGTGGCGTTTATTCTGGAGCGAATGGGCGAGACCCTGGACTGCCATATTAAGATTGATACGGGCATGAACCGGACCGGACTGTACGCCCGCGCGGGCCGTGTGGACCGGGCGGCGGAGGAGGCCGGGGAGATTCTGGCTATCCCGCAGCTCCATATCACCGGCATCTATACCCATTTTTCCTGCGGAGAGAGCAGCGATCCGGAGGACCGGCTCTTTACCCAAAACCAGTATGATGCTTTTTCCCAGGTGGTCCATGTCCTGGAGGAACGGGGATATCATCTGGGCCTTCGCCACTGTACCAGCACCTGCCCTCTGCTGTGCCACCCGGACTGGAAGATGGACATGGTGCGGGTGGGGATGCTGGGCTACGGCCAGAGCATGACCGCAGAGGCGGCCCGGGAAATGGACCTGCGCCCCATCATGCGCTGGTGCGCAAAGGTTGTGGCGGTGCTGGACCTGGAGCCTGGGGAGAGCGTCAGCTACGGGCGGATCTACCGCACAGCGGGGCGGGAGAAGATCGCCGTTCTCTCCGCCGGATACGCCGATGGATACAGCCGGAGTTATTCCAACCGGGTGCGGGTGATTCTGGGCGGCCGGGAGGTGCCCCAGTGCGGCAAGGTCTGCATGGATTATACCATGGCCAACATTACCGGCATGGAGAATGTGCGGGTAGGGGATGAAGCGGTACTGCTGGGCTGTCAGGACGGCCTGTGCATTACGCCGGACAGTCTCTCCGCAGCCGCAGAGTACGGCGTCAACGGTTGGACGACGGCCCAGGTCTCCGCCCGGGTTCCCCGGATCTATCTTCGCCGGGGGGAAATTGTTGAGACACGGACCCTGTTCCATTAAAATAAAAGGAGGACTTAACATGACAGAGCCTACGCACAATCTTTTTGATACTCCCTGCCTGGTGGTGGATGAGCAGCTGGCCCGGCGCAATATCCGGGAGATGCAGCAGGCCGCGCGAGCGGCGGGCTGCACGCTGCGCCCCCACATCAAAACCCACAAAATGCCCTATTTCGCCAAGCTCCAGCTGGAGGCCGGGGCGGTTGGCATCACCAGCTGCAAGATTTCCGAAGCGGAAGTCATGGCGGCGGGCGGCCTGCGGGATATTTTTATTGCCTATCCCCTGGTGGGCGCGGAGAAGCTGCGCCGGGCCTGCGTCCTCTCCGGACAGGTGGACCGCCTGATCCTGGCGGTGGACAGCATTGCGCAGGCGGAGCCCATGGCCAAGGCGGCGGAGGACCACGGCTGCGTGCTGGAGGTGCGGATTGAGGTGGACTGCGGCGGCGGACGGACAGGCATTGAGATGGAACATTTTGCACCTCTGGTTGCCTTTGTAGAGAATGCGCCTGGTCTGAAGCTCACCGGCCTCTATACCTTCCGCGGCCTCAACGGAGGGCTGGCTGATCCGGCGCAGGCCGGCGCCCGTGAAGCGGAGCTGCTGGCACAATACCGGGCCGAGGCCGAGAAGATCTGCGGCCGCCGGCTGGAGGTCAGCGGCGGGTCTTCGCCCACAGGACTTTATGTGGCCCAATCCGGCCAGGCAGACGAGATCCGGCCGGGCACCTATATTTTCAGCGATTATATGATGCACAAGGAGTGCGGCGCGCCTCTCGACCATGTGGCTGCCCGCCTGCTGGTTACGGTAGTCAGCGTTCACCAGGACTATGTGGTAGTGGACGGCGGCTGCAAGACCTTCCCCACGGACGCTGTGCTGGACCAGGCCCCCTACTATTTTGAGACCTATGCCTACTTTCCCCAGTATCCCCAGCTTCGCATCCGGAAGCTGACGGAGGAACACGGCATGGTTACTGCCGTGGATTCCATGCCGGACCTGCATGTGGGTGACATCCTGGAGGCCATTCCGCTGCATATCTGCCCCACCGTGAACCTTCAGAACCAGGTATACGTGGTGGACGGCGGCTGTGTGCGTACGGAAATAGTTGCAGGAAGAGGAAAATTGCAGTAAAATAACAGGCAGCGGCGCGCGGTATTGGCTTGCGCGCGGCGCAATAAGCAGGAACGATAAAACCATCAATGAAAAGGAGTGCAGGAAAATGATTGCTGATACCTTAAAGAAACTGGGGATTCAACTGCCGGAGGCGCCTGGAAAAGGCGGACTTTACGCCCCCACCAAGATGTTTGGAGGGAATCTGGTCTACGTTTCCGGCTGCGGGTGCAATGTGGCCGGGAAGGAGTCCTTTGGCAAGCTGGGCAAGGAGTACACCACCGAGGAGGGACAGGAGTGGGCCCGCAATGCCATTCTGAACCTTCTGGCGGTGCTGGAGCGGGATCTGGGTTCCCTGGACCGTATCCGCAGCTTCGAGAAGATCACGGTATTCGTGGCCAGTGCCGATGAATTCTATGAGCAGCCCCAGGTGGCCAACGGCGCCACCAAGCTTTTGCAGGAGGTATTCGGCGATGAGGTGGGGCTGCCCACCCGTTCCGCCATCGGCGTCAACGTCCTGCCCGGCAACATCGCCGTGGAGATCGAAGCGCTGGTCAGCTGCAAATAATCTCTAAGAGGAAGGAGGAAGCCTGTTATGGATACCTTTGAGCGATTTTCCCACGCGGGAATCGTGCCCGTGGTGGTCATCGATCACGCTGGCGACGCCCTGCCAACTGCCCGGGCTCTGCTGGACGGCGGTGTGGACGTGATGGAGATCACCTTCCGCACCGATGCCGCCGCCGGGGCCATCCGCGCCGTGTCCGAGGGCTGTCCCGAGATGCTGGTGGGCGCGGGAACGGTCGTTACCCTGGCCCAGTGCCGGCAGGCGGTGGAGGCCGGTGCGCGGTTCATTGTAGCGCCCGGTTACGATGAAGAGGTTGTTTCCTGGTGTGTGGAGAAGGGGGTGCCCATTCTGCCCGGATGCGTCACGCCTACGGAGATCATGGCCGCCATGAAGCATGGCCTGACGGTTCTGAAATTCTTCCCCGCCGGTGTCTACGGAGGGCTGAGCGCCATGAAGGCTCTCAGCGGTCCCTTCAAGGGGATCAAGTTCGTACCCACCGGCGGCGTGGGTCCTCAGAACGCGGGAGAGTACGGCGCGGCGCCGTTCATTCACGCGGTAGGAGGCAGCTGGGTCTGCGCCCAGAGCGACATTGCCTCTCACAATTTTGAGCGGATCTCCCAGCTGTGCCGGGAGGCACGTCAGGCCCTGGGGCGTACCTGAGTCCTGTATCCTGTGAAAAGCCAGCGCCGGATATTCCGGCG
>OFFP01001012.1_pt1 | contig 20786 bp, 22 predicted proteins | sample 1521431 | NCBI WGS metagenome assembly OFFP01 (sample SAMEA3504104, study PRJEB24116) | mouse gut metagenome | biome: mouse gut; feature: mouse-associated habitat; material: faeces | place: Denmark | collected 2011
AAGCAGATATCTAACAGTACTCACTCTTCCTCATCGGTTTAATAAAACTTTATCACGGCATCCCGCCTGTGTCAAGAACTTTTCGTAATTACTTTTACGTTTAATCCTCCCACGGCTCTACTTCATCATCATAATAAACCACATTCTCCGACAGGATCTTCGGCTTCCCGTCTGTCACTTGTACCTCCGTCACGGCGCAGTTCTTATGCACGCCCTCTCCCCAGTATTCGGCAAGCGATCTCTCCTTGATGTTGTTCAGAAGCCCTGCAAGCGCCGCGCCGTGGGTCGCGATCAGGATATTGCTGTCCTGATACTCTGTCCTGCCGTAAAGTTCCTTAAGGAATTCCCCTGTACGCTCCTTCACCTGCGCAAAGTTCTCGCCCCCGGCTGGAGCCTGGTACTTATCCGGTCCGTCAAAAAACCTGCGGAATTCCTCCGGCAGATTCCATCCGCTTCTGGAACAACATCTGCCTTCATATTCCCCAAACGCCATCTCCGAGATCCGCGCATCCTCTATCACAGGCGTATCCCTTCCCTCAAGGAGCAGAGCCGCCGTCTCCCTTGCACGGGACAGGGGGCTTGAATAACACAGGTCAAAGGTTATATCCGAAAGCCCCTTTGCCGTCTTCCTTGCAAGCCGCCTCCCGAACTCGTTCAGCGGGATATCCACCTGTCCCTGGATCCTGCGCGCCTTGTTCCACTCCGTCTCTCCATGTCTGACAATATATAGCTTCATCTTCTGCCTCCTTAAAAAACTGCATAACATTCCGTCTTATCTGACAACATAAATCCTATGGCTCATCTTCTGCAGGCGCCGGGTCTGAGACGCTTACCTTATGGTCGTACCATGTCCCTTTCTTCCCGATCAGCGCCAAGTCAAACTCTTCTCCCAACACCGGGACCGGCACATCGAATCCATAGACCTCCTCCGTGATACCGTCGCTGTACGTAACCTCATCCGTGGTAGGCAGAAGGGCTTTATCCTCTTCCTTCTGGGCATCCTCTGCAAGACCGGGATAGAGCTTGACGATATTCTTAGAGGCAAGGGAAATATGTATCACCATCTCGCCGTTCTCTACCGTCAGTGTTCCCTTTCCCTCACACGCCTCATTTACATGGAACATACTGCTGTCCGTATGAAATTCTGCCACATAAGTTCCGTCGGGAAGTTCCGTCACATTCGACATTTTCTCTTCTTCGGCGCCGTCACTTTGGGCACTCACGCCGCCTTCCTCCTTGCCGCCCTCTCCTTCGCTTCCCGCGTCTGCACAGCCCGTAAGCAGAAACACACTCATCAGCAGATATATGCCTGTCTTCCTCCACTTCATCCGAATCACCTCTTTATTCTTGTTCTTGGCTTTGATCATTAGCGGTCCATAACATCCGCCGTATGCTGTACATATATCTTCTGGATGGCATCCATGGAACCAAGTCCTGTGATCTGCGCCTCCACACTGTCAAAACAGCCCGAAGCCTTGAAGCTGCTCATCCAGGAATCTTCATCCTCCCCCGCCATATCGTTATTGGCATGGTCGCCTGCCACGACCATGAGCGGACGCAGGATCACCTTCTTATATCCCGCCTGCTCTGCCGCCTCCCTCACCGCCTCACAGGAGGTCTCTTCCGGTTCCCCTTCCACCGTGCCGACAAACACATTCTCATACCCCAGATCTGTCATCTGTACCTGCATCTGAGTGTATGACACCTTCGCCGTATGTGACGTCCCATGCCCCAGAAATACAAATGCCACGCCTTCCTCCTTCGCCGCATCCAGGCTGTCAAAGCCGGCGTCCTTCACCGCTTCTTTGGTAATTGCCTTCGCAACGGCTTCCTTATCCGCATTGATCACAGAAGCGTCCGTGCCGACCTCGCCAAGCAGCGGTTCTGCCACCCTCACGGATCCGAACTTATCCTGGTATGTTTCCACTGCTTTCATCAGCTCGTCATATTCCACACCATGCATCAGATGGGTAGGCTGTATCACCAGATTTTTAACCTGATTCGCCGCCGCACGCTCCAACGCCTGTTCCATATTGTCAATAGCTTCCCCGTCTCTTGCCAGCACATGGTTGATGATGATCTGCGACGTAAATGCCCTCCGGACCGACCAGTCCGGATACGCCGCCTCCATAGCGTCTTCGATCCCCTTGATATCCTGCGCACGGCTGTCATTGAAAGAAGTCCCAAAGCTTACCACCAGGATCTCATTTTCCCCGATGTCATCCTGATTCCGCGGGTCATCCTTTGCCGCGTCGCCGGTATCTTTACCGAAATAATCCGGATCGGCGTTCTTCCCCTCCACCAACTCCTTCTGGGAATCTGTCAACGCGTCCCATGCTTCCTTTGCTTTCTTACACTGCTTATCCGTCATATCTGTCCTCTCCTGTACATAGATCGCATCGATCAGCGCCGCCGCCTCGTCGGCTCTTTTCTGATCCACATCTGTTTGCCCTTTTGCATCCGCCTTACTCTTTTCCGAAACCATATCCTCCTGTCCGCTGCTTCCTTCCGAACAGCCGGTCAGCGCCATTAACCCAAGGATAACGCCTGTCAAAAAAACAGTAACTGCCTTTTTCTTCATCTCTTTCTCCTTTTTCTTTGTAACACCTTTTCATTCTGAGATTTTATCCTACACACGCCACAATCTCATCAAGCGTCGCATTCCGGGCAGAAACCGCCTGCATACCGGCTTTTTCGGCTGTCTGTGCGGTCTTCCTGCCGATGCATACTGCCTTCACTCTGTCATAAGGAAATGCTCCTAACATCCGGACAAATCCTTCCACCGTCGAACTGCTCGTAAATACCACCTTCGTAACGCTCCCGTCTTCCATGAAGGAGCGAAGCCGCGCCGTCTGCCCCTCGAGAAATCTTGTGTCATAGACCGCCAGGTCCGTGAAGGTAAGCCGGGGATTCTTCTCAAGCTCCCGAAGGATCTCCGAACCGCCTATGGACGACCTTGCAAGCAAGATCCGCGCCTCCTCCTTGAAGGTCTCTGCAAGGAGCCTTCCCAGGGACGCGCCGTCATACTGATCCGGCATATAGTCGGCGCGGATCCCCCACTTTCCAAGCGCCTCACAGGTGCCCTGCCCGATCACGGCAAACCTCATATGCGACACATGGCGGATATCCATTCCCTCTTCCAACAAAAGCTCGAAGAAACGCTCCACTCCATATGCCGAGGTAAATACCAGCACCTCATATTCTCCAAGCCTCTCCAGTTCCTTCCGGATCGCCGCAGCGCGTGCATGATCCGCAACCGGAACCGTCCGGATGACCGGAACAGAGAGTACCTCCGCCCCCAGTGACCTTAACTGCTCCTGAAGCTTGAAGCCCCGCTCGGACGGGCGTGTCACGACAATTCTTTCTCCTGACAGCAAAAGCTTATCATACCATGAGAACTGATCCGCAAGGCGGCAGACCTCCCCCACGACAATGATAGACGGCGTCCGGATCTCCTGCCTCCTTGCTTCCTTTGCCAGAGTCGCAACAGACGCGACGATCCGCCTCTGCCCTGCCGTGGTTCCCTGCTGTAAGACGGCGGCAGGCATATCTCCATTCATTCCCGCGTGCAGAAGTCCCTTCATGATCTCCTTAAGCGCTCCTACTCCCATGAGGAATACCAGCGTTCCCCCCGTGCGGACCAGCGCTTCATAGTCTATCCCTTCCTCTTTCCCGGCTCTTTGATGTCCGGTAATGATATGCACGCTTGACACATAGTCCCTGTGCGTGACCGGGATTCCCTGGTATGCCGGAACCGCAATGGAAGAAGATACTCCCGGAACTACTTCGAAAGGAACCTTCGCCTCGCATAGCGCTTCTACTTCTTCGCCTCCCCTTCCAAACAGAAAGGGATCGCCTCCCTTAAGCCGTATCACCTTCTTGCCAAGCCTCGCCTCCCGGACTAAGATCTGATTGATCTCAGACTGGGGAACCGTATGGTTCCCGGCGGATTTCCCCACGTCGATCCATTCCTTATCCGGTGGAAGCATCGCCAGGATCTCTCTTCCGACGAGCCTGTCATATACGATACAGTCGCCCGTATCCAGAAGGCTTCTTGCCTTCACGGTCAGAAGATCCGCCGAACCCGGACCGGCTCCGACAAGCCATACTTTTCCTGTTTTTTCCATATTTTCCCGTCTCTCCTCACACATATGTTATCCTGTCTCTCAGATATTTTCTTTTCCCAACATCTTCCTTGCAAGCAACGTCCCCAGCGCTTCAGGCATATCCCGGTCCCCTGTCACGCACATTTTCCGGACGGTCCCTGTCCCCGCGTCATAATATAACCCCATTACCTTCATACGCTTCTCATCCAAGATCTTTGCATAGACTCCGCCGGGCAAAGAACAGCCGCCGTTCAGATATGCCATATAGGCTCTCTCACAGCGGGCGCATGCGGCGGCGTCCGCATCAAAAAATCCTTCCAGGAAATCATAGGAAAGATCCTTGCGCCCCTGCACACAGAGAATCCCCTGTCCGGCAGCCGGTATCATCTCCTCCACCGTAAAATACCTGCTGATGCGCTCTGCAAGGCCAAGCCGCTTTAAGCCTGCTGCCGCAAGGACCAACGCGCCGTATTCCCCCTCATCCAGCTTATCAAGCCTTGTCAGTACATTTCCCCTTACCGTCTTGATCTCGGCGTCTGGGTACAGGTCTTTAAGCTGCAGGATCCTCCGGTTGCTGGAACAGCCGATGGGACTGCGCCCGTCATACGCCGCGGTTCCTCTGGGAAGTACGAGTACGTCCCGGGCGTCCTCTCTGGCAGAAAATCCAATGATCGGCAGGTCTTTCGGAACCTCCATGGGCATATCCTTCAGAGAATGTACGGACAGTTCCGTCTCCCCGTTTCTCAATGCAATGTCCAGTTCTTTGACAAATACTCCCTTCTCTCCGATCTCATCCAGCTTCTTTGATAAGATCCTGTCCCCGGTTGTCGTAAGCTTTACAAGCCTTGCCTCATATCCCCCGCAGCGGCTCCTGATATATTCCGCCACGATCTCCGCCTGTATACATGCAAGCCTGCTTCTCCTTGTTCCTATTCTAATCTTCTTCATATTCCATCCTTCTTCATATCCTGTCTTTTCAGCTTCCGTTTCCTTCCTAACCGTACAAGGAATCCCTGACCACGCCTCTTAATTTCGAAGCCGCTCCCACCGCAGCCACACACAGGGCAAAATCCGGTCCCGCCGTGAGAAGGAATCCATTTACCAGCAGGATCTTCCATGTGACCTCCTGGAAGATCAGAAAACGGCACACGATAAAATAATATAGCATTCCGATCCCATAATAGACCAGAAGCCCCGCCGCGGAGATCATAAGAAGTTTCCCAAACCGCAGGAGCCCAAACCGCTCGCACATCCATGCCATACTATATGCCGCGGCTGCAAATCCCAGAAGATACCCGAAACCGGGTCTTAACAGATAAGAAGGCCCGCCTCCCGAAGCGAACACAGGCACCCCGGACAACCCGATCAACAGGTACACACCCACGCTGACCCCCGCAAGCCGCTTGTTCAGCAGAAGCCCCGCAAGCAGCACGAAGAACCACTGCAGGGTAAAATGCATGGGGATCGGTTCTGTCGGCAGTGTGATCTTGAGAAACGCACCCACGGCGATCAACGCCGAGAACAGACCGCCCGCCGTCAATTCCCGGATACTTAAAAACTGTTTTTGACTCTTTATATTCATCTTCCTGCTCCCGAGTAATCTCTCTTTCTCCTCTTATTCGTAAAGTAATTCAATATCCCGCCCGCTACGATAATACATGCCGCCATGATCAGCACACGCTTAGCGCCTTCCCTTGGAAGGCTGCTCTCACTGCCGACAGAATCCGAATAGAAATGAAGCGTATACTGGATCTCGTGAGGCGCACCCATCGCCACAGTATCCGCAATGACTGGCATTTCCTCGTCGAATGCCAGGACGGGGATCTGAAACATCGAATTCCCGCCGTCCTCATTTTCATTATAATAAGTCTCGCCTTCCACGATCATATAATCATAGTTCGAGCTGCTCCATGTGATCTGCGCAAAATATTTCCCGTCCTTTACCTCTAACAGTGTCGGAGATTCCACGCTCGCCTTCCCGCTTCCGCCCGATAAGACCACGTCCACCGCATATCTCCCGTCCGCAAGTCCCCCGGCAGACGAAGCCGACGCCGCCTGTCCGTCCTTCCCGGATGAAGCTGACGCCGCCTGTCCGTCCTTCCCGGATGAAGCTGACGCCGCCTTTACATCCTCATGGGTCATCATGCCTGCTGCCGCCTGTCCGGCGATGAGGACAGTCACAAGAAAGACACGGCGCAATACCGCCCGCACTTTCCTGTCGATCCGTTTTCCCATATAGCTCCCTCTCTTTCTTCCTTTCCGCCTGTATCATTACCGTCTTCACTTGCCTATGCCTTCCTTATCCGGCATGACTCTCCCGCCAGGCAAGCCTCACAGGTTCTTCTTCTTATACAGAAAGCCAAACGCAAGCAGCGACAGCACGGCAAGATAGACTGCCAGTATCCCGATCCCCGTATAGGAAAATGCTTCCCCGTTGGCAATACTGCGGATCATACTGCTGGCCTGAGAGAGCGGCAGATACTGGATAATCTCCCGCAAGCCATGGGGTATATTGTCTGCCGCAAAGAATGTATTGCACAGATAAGCCATCGGCATGATCACATAATTGGAGAAACGCGGTACATCCGTATGCGTCCTGGCATAGAAAGACACCACGACTCCCAGGGTCGAGAACACGGCGCCGTTCAAAAACATGATGAGAAACGACCATCCGTTGAAGCAGAGCGGAAGCCCGATGGGAAGCACCAACAGGATGATGATGCATCCGGCATAGATTCCCCGCAGGCTTCCCCCGATGATCTGGCCTGCAATGAACTGCCACAGAGGCGTCGGCGAGATCATCACCTGATCGAAGGCTTTCTCATACAGACGCTGCACGTTCAGGTTCTGCGCGATCGCATTGAAGCTTCCGTTCATCGTAGTGAGCGCGACCACGCCGGGGATCAAAAACTGCAGATACGGCTGTCCGTGGGAGATCGTCTGAATCCCCATCCCGAACACAAGGATATACATCAGGGGGGCGATCATCGCCGCCAATGTGATCTTGTAAAAATCTCTTCTAAATTCCACCCATTTTTCCCATAATACGGTTACAATACCCATACGCTACGCTTCTCCTGTTCCTCTTTTCCCCGCTCTCTCAAGAAATACATCCTCAAGCGTCGTATTCCTCAGCGAAGCGTCTCTTTTTAATCCTTTCAGATACCGGATCGCTTCCTCCTGTGTCCCAAAGAAGCGGCTTTCCATCTCCTCTTCCGACACATGATCCACCGCGTACCTTCCAAGCCGTCCGATCATTGCGCGCGGGGTGTCTACCTCGTTAAGCCTTCCGCGGTCCATCAGCCCCACACGGTCACAGAGGATCTCTGCCTCTTCCATGTAATGGGTGGTGAGCAGGATGGTCAGACGGTTTTGGTTCAGCTTCTTAAGCAGATTCCACATCTGCCGTCTCGCCAGCGCATCCATTCCCGCCGTCGGCTCGTCCAGAAGGAGAATGTCCGGCTTTGTAAGCAGCGCGCGGCACACCATCAGCTTCCGCTTCATGCCTCCTGACAGCTTGCGCACGGTGCGCCTTCTATAATCCATCAGGCCGCAGAACTCAAGCAGCTCCCGGGTCTTCTCCCTTCTCTCCTTCTTCGGCACGAAATACAGCCTTCCCTGGTATTCCATGATCTCTTCTATGGTCATGTCCTGGCGCATGGAATACTCCTGGGTCACGACGCTGATCCTGCGCTTCAGGGCGGTATTCTTCCTGGTCAGCTTCTCTCCGTCGATCAGGATCTCGCCTTCGGTCGGCAAAAACAAGGTTGACAGCATCCCGATCGTCGTGGATTTCCCCGCGCCGTTTGGCCCGAGCAGCCCGAAGAAGCCTCCGGTCTCAATGGTGAGGTTCAGGTTGTTCACAGCCGTGAAATCATCATATTTCTTCGTAAGATTCTTTAATTCAATCATGCTTGTTCTCTTTTACTACCACGATGGAATAATAGCTCGCCCTCTCCGGCATATCGTCCACGGTCTCATAAATGTGTTCATCCGGCATACCACAGTTCTCCACCATGATCCCCTTTATCTCCTTCTCTTTAAGCCTGTCCTTCACTGCGGAAATCCTGGACGCCGCTTTCATCAGGACTTTACTGCCCGGATAAGTCAGCGCTTCCTCGATCTCATAGGTGGAGGGAATGATATGGAGCTGCTGTGCACGGTCTGCCAGGCTGTCTCCAAGCTTTGCCGCCACCGCGCAGAAGGACGGGATCCCGTTTATGATCTGTGTCTCATATCCCCGCGCCCTGACGATACGGTGGATGTAGATATAGGTAGAATAGATGGTCGGATCTCCAAGTGTGAGATACGCCACGTCTTTCCCCTGTTCTAACTGTTCTATGATCCTGTCCGCCGCCGTCTCGTAATTCTGCTTTAGGACCTGCATATCTTTCGTCATAGGCGTGGACAGATTCAGACATTCCTTCTCGTCAAGATCCTTCACGATCCCCGCCGCGATCCTGTAACTTACCGCATGCTCCCGTCCTTCTGCGGGAACGGCGATCACGGGGCAGTTTTTTACCGTCTCCGCCGCAAGGTATGTCATAAGCCTTGGATCGCCCGGACCGACGCCCACGCCGTATAATGTTCCTTTCAATTTTATCACCCTTTCTGCATTTATAGAAAGCCTCATTCCATCATATACAAGAAAGCATTGCAGATACATGCCGCTATATTGCTTCCTCCCTTTCGCCCTCTTGCCACAATGTAAGGCGTATCCTTAAGTGTAAGGATCAACTCTTTTGACTGCACCACATTCACGAACCCCACAGGGACTGCGATGACCGCCTCCGGCAGAAGACGCCCTTCCCGGATCAGCTCATACAGGCGGATCAGCGCCGTAGGAGCGTTCCCGACGGCGAAGATCAGCTTCTCATCAAGCTTTGCCGCCTTCTCCATGCTGACAGCCGCGCGGGTAAGTCCGCGGCGTTTTGCTTCTATGGCAACGTCTTCGTCGCTCATGAAACAATATACCTGTCCGCCGTATTTCTTAAGCCGGTTCTTGTTGATCCCTGCCTTCCCCATCTGTGTGTCTGTCACAATGGACGCGCCGTTTTTGACCGCCTCCTGTATCTTCTCTACCGCATTTTCGGAGAATACCAGATTCTTCGCATACTCAAAATCCGCGCTGGTATGGATGCATCGCTTTACGATGGCTTCTGTTCCGGGAACAAGCGGCATATCTTTCAGCTCCTCTGTAATGATCTCGAAGCTTTTCTTCTCTATTTCCTTTGGCGGGATCCGGTCGCACCGGATCTCCTTCAAAACCTCCGGCGCCGCCTCTTCGCACATGTCCCGGCGTCTTGTCTTGATCGCCGTCCCGATCCCGCAGACTACCCGGTCAACCTGTTCTGCATCCGCTGCCAGCCTGGTGCAGATCCTGCCTGCCGTCTCGCGGTATCTGCGCTCGAAGGGATCTGCCGGCACCAGCCCGTACCCGATCTCGTCACTGATGACCACGATCCCTGGATTGATCTTGGAAAGCCCGCACAGCAGATCAAGATACTGCCTTCCTTCCTTCTCCCGCATGGCGCGGCGGATATATGCCTCCAGATGATAAATCCCTTCGCATGTCCTGACTGCATCATAAGGGCAGTCTCTTCCGTCCGCCCAGGCGATCCCGGGATATTTTCTCCTGGCGTAATCTGTCTTCCCCTGAAAGGAACCTCCTATGATCATCTTCATAATCTGTTCTTCACCTCCACCGCGATCCCATATACAACCTCTGTCACTCTGTCCGCCAGTTCCGCCAGGCGGCAGTTGACTTCTCCCATAACCTGCTTATAACGTATCATCTCCGCATCATAAGCAAGCCCTTCCGACTCCACTTCATTGGTCACGATCACCACATTCCCTGATACGCTTCGGATCGCTTCGACCCCTTGCAGGATCTGATCGGCAGTACGCTCTCCTGCAGCCTCCTTTTCGGGCATCTGATCTGCCGGCATGCCGGTATAGGATCCGGCGTACAATTCATTCGATACCAGATTGGAGATACATTCGATCAGCACAGACGCCCCGCCGCAGGGTTTCAGCATCCCGGCAACACGAGCCAGTCCGGTATAGCATTCCACCGTCTCAAATCCCTTGCCTTCCCGCATCTTCTGGTGCCGCCTGATCTTCCTCCTTGTCTCTTCCCCGTAAGGATACATCGTTGCCACATAGATAAGAGGCTCTTCCAGGCTCTTATCTATGTGGTAACGGCACGCCATATCCTCGGCATACTCCGATTTACCGCTTCCGCTCCCTCCCGTTATAAGATGAACCATTGCTACTCCCCCTTCTATTTTTCGCCGTCTGCATTCAGGATCCGGTAAACCGCATCCATGTCCACATTCTCCCGGATGATCCCAGCCAGCCTGTCATACTGCTCTTCTTTATACTCTGACAGATCGACTGCCTTCACCGCTTCGCCGCAATAGCCCTTCTGCCGAAGCAGCGCGCCCACGACCTCCTCCACAACCTCCGCCCGGTTGAAGATCCCGTGCACATAACAGCCGTACACGTGATCCGTACACAGCCCGTCTTCCTTCGGCGCTCCCTGCGCCGCGGCATCCCGAAGCCACAGCATCTTCTCTTCCCTGGTCTCCGAGACGCCCATGTGGATCTCGTAACCTTCTATCTCCACCTGCTCCAGTCCGCCAAGGAGTCCTCTGATCTTCTGAAAATGCCCTTTCACACGGGTACGTGTCTTCTCCGGAACGAACGTAGTCTTCATCGGAAGCAGTCCCAATCCCCTGACGCTTCCCTTCTGCTCTATCCCTTCCGGATCCTCGATACTCTCGCCCAGCATCTGATAACCGCCGCAGATCCCGAACACCAGCCTGCCTTTGCCGCTGTGCCTTACGATCTTTGCCTCTAACCCGCTTTGCCTGAGCCACAGCAGGTCTGCGATCGTATTTTTCGTACCAGGCAGTATCACCGCATCCGGATCGCCGAACTCACCCGCTCTGCTCACATACCGAAGCGTCACGTCCTCCATTCCCTCCAACGGCGCAAGATCCGTGAAGTTCGAGATCCTGGGCAGACGGATCACCGCAATGTCTACCCTGCCGGTCTTCCCCTTTCTTTCGAATCTCTCTGTCAGGCTGTCCTCGTCGTCGATATCCAGATAAAAATACGGTATTACGCCGCAGACAGGGATCTTCGTCTTCTCCTGCAGCATCTCAAGCCCGGGCATTAAGATCTCCTTGTCTCCCCGGAATTTATTTATGATCGTACCTTTGACGCGTCTTCGCTCCTCTTCCTCCAGAAGCTCGATGGTTCCCACGATCTGGGCAAATACGCCCCCGCGGTCAATATCCCCCACAAGAAGGACCGGTGCGTCCACCATCTTTGCCAGTCCCATATTCACGATATCATTCTTCTTCAGATTGATCTCTGCCGGGCTTCCCGCTCCTTCTATCACGATCACCTCATAGGCTTCGTCAAGCCGGCGGTATGCCTTCAGGATATCTGGAATATATGCTTCCTTCTTCCTATAATATTCCGCCGCCGACATAACGCCTGCCACTTCTCCGTTCAGAATCACCTGGGAACCGGTGTCGTTCGTCGGCTTTAGAAGGATCGGGTTCATCGCCGCCTCCGGTTCGATCCCCGCCGCCTCTGCCTGCATCACCTGCGCCCGTCCCATCTCCAGTCCTTCCCTTGTGATAAATGAGTTCAGCGCCATGTTCTGTGACTTAAAAGGCGCCACCCGGAAGCCGTCCTGATGAAACACCCGGCACAGTCCGCCGACAAGGATACTTTTGCCCGCGTTCGACATGGTTCCCTGAATCATGATTGATCTTGCCATCTCCTTCTCCTTCTTTCAAATCACTGCCTGATCATAGCCTGGATACATAAGGCTATCTCAGACAGATCCGTCTTAGTTCTTCTGCCAGCCTGAGGTTCTCCTCCCTCTTCTTTACCGCAAACCTGTAATACCCTTTGTCCAGTCCGTCGTAATTACTGCAGTCCCGGATCAGGATCCCCCGCTTCTTCAATTCCTCATACAGATCATATTCACTTCGGATAAAGATATAATTCGCCTCCGGGGTATAATATTTAATTCCGATCTCGTCCAATCGGCAAAGCAGCCATTCCCGCTCTTTTCGGATATATTCCCTGGTCCTTGCCGGATGGGCGGTATCCCGTACCGCCGCTTCCCCCGCCTCCTGCGCCACCACAGATATACTCCAGGGCTGCCGCATCCGTTCCAACCGCTTTAACAGCTCAAGATCGCCGCATACTCCATACCCCAGACGAAGCCCCGGCATCCCGTACATCTTCGTGAACGCCCGCAGGACAAACAGTTCCGGATATTTTGCTGTCTGCCGCAGCAATGTATGCGCTTCCCACTCATCCAGGAATTCACAGAAGCTCTCATCCATCACCATACGGATCCCCTTCTCTTTGCAGCGCGCAAGGATCCTAAGCAGCAGTTCCTGTTCGATCACATTTCCCACCGGATTACTGGGGGAGCACAGGAATATCATATCAATCTCATCCGTCAGATATTCCAGATACTCTTCCCCAAGCTTAAATCCCTCCGACTCCTTAAGCCCAAACAGGACGATCTCACAGTCTGCCGCCAGAAGCGCCTGCCGGTATTCGAGAAAGGACGGCGCCAGAAGAACCGCCTTCTTCGGACGCTCCGCCATCGCCAGTGCAAAGATAAGCTCCGCTCCTCCGTTTCCGAATATGAAGCAATCCTCCCTAAGCCCAAGCCTTTCAGAAAGCGCCCTGCGAAGCCTCCGGCATCTGGCGTCCGGATACTGCGTCATTCTGGCGACCGCGCCGTGCGCCGCCTCTATTGCCGCACTGCCCGGTCCAAGAGGATTGATATTCGCCGAGAAATCAAGCATCCCCTCATAGGTATATACATCACCGCCGTGTTGATATTCCATTTATCTTATGCCGTCCTTTCTTATGTTTTGCACTGCCTGGGCGCCGCCATGTACAATTCAGAAATCCTCTGCGCCCTCGTCCGCTCATCTCACACAAAGAGCGTCCGCACCCCGGCTCCTACAACCAACATCAGTACCGCCGTCACATACATCAAGGTACATGTTCTCGGGATATCCCCGGGACAGACGCCGCGTACCGGATCCCCGATCGTCGGCTTCTCATATAATTTTCCGAAATAATATGCATTCCCCGCAAGCTGTACCTCAAGCGCCCCGGCACACACCGCCTCCGTCTGCGCCGCGTTGGGACTGGCATGGTTGTGTCTGTCCCTCCGGTAGATCTGCCATGCCTTCCGGGCGTTAAACCGGCAGATAAAAGCCGCCGCGATCATAAGCGCCGCCGATATCCTTGCCGGAATATAGTTGAAGACGTCATCCATCTTCGCCGCCGCCCTGCCAAAATAAAGATACCGTTCGTTCTTATATCCCAGCATGGAATCCATGGTATTGACCGCTTTGTAGAGAAATGCAAGAGGCGCGCCTCCGATCAGCATATAGAACAACGGCGCGATCACTCCGTCTGACGTATTCTCCGCGATCGTCTCCATCGCCGCTTTCGTAACGCCTTCCTCCGTCAGATCCTCCGTATCCCTGCCCACGATCATGGACACCGCATATCTGGCGCCGGGAAGGTCTCCCTCCTTGAGCTTTTCATACACCTTCATGCTTTCTTTTCGCAGGGAAGCCGCCGCCAGCAGCTGATAGCACCAGAATACTTCTATAGCAGATGCGAAAGCCGGATGTACTTTTCCCGCCAGGATCAGGACTCCCGCAGCCACTCCGAGCGTCAGCCCGCATACCGTGACCCACAGAATACTGCCTGCGATCTTTAACTTCCTGCCCTCCGTATCTCCACTCTCTTGCCTTCCCGCCGCCTTACGCAATACCTTCTCAAGCCCCGTGATCAGAAGCCCGATCACACGGACCGGATGATACAGCCACACCGGATCCCCCCATAACAGATCCAGCAAAAATGCCAGGAAACATATCACTGTGATTCTCATAGTCTCTCTATCTCCGTTAATCTTCGTACGCCTCTTCGCCACTGCTCTTCATCCAGCTTCACACGAAAGCCCTCTCCGTTCTTCACCTGCCAGTGATAGAAGCCTTCCTCATGGTGCGCGAACCGATCGAGCACCGCCATGATGGTACCGCCGTGTACCACGAATGCCGCAGTCCGGCAGCCTTCTTCTATGAATCGCCCGGTCATATTGCAGAATCCCTTCACACATCTCTCACAGAACGCATCCATCCCCTCTCCTTCGGGAAATGGGATCTTTCCTCCCGAATCAAGCCATCTCTGGTAATCCGGATGATCTTTAAGCTCCTCATAGTTCTTGTTTTCGAACATCCCGAAATCACACTCCCGAAGCTCCCTGCAGACATATTTCTTCACATCCGGGTAGATCCGTTCTGCCGTCTCTATACAACGCCTCAAAGGACTGACGGCGACCGCCCCGGCGGCAGGATATTGGCGTCTGACCGGCTGCCCCGGCAGCAGAGGTTCGTCTGTCGTCCCGATATAGCGCCGTTCTATATTTCCCTGTGTCATAAAATGGCGTATCAATGTTATCTCCATCGTTCTTTCATCCGTTTCTTAATAAATTAGATCACCACGCATCCTAACACCGCCAGTTCGCACAACTGCAGGAAATAGCCTGCCAGATCGCCGGTCACGCCGCCGAATTGCCGCACCGCCGTCACACGGTAGCAGACAAAGATCCCAAGCGCCCCGGCAACCGACAGAAGCCCCCTTCCCGGCGACAGAAGGATCATCCCCGCAGCCGGGACCAATATATATAGGATCAGAAGAACTGCCGCGTGCAGCTTTCTCGTCCCTTCCTTGAAGGTGCGTGCTAACCCCTTCTTCGATGCAGAGGGGAAGGTAAGAACGGCGAACCCGCTCATTCCCCGCGACAGCACATACCCGCAGGCAATCACCGGCAGCATCTCTGCCGTCACCTCGCTCCAGAACCCCAGGCACAGGACGAAGTAACAGCACGCGCCGATCACGGCAAACGCACCCGCATGAGGATCCTTCAGGATCTCAAGCTTCCGTTCCCTGTCCCCATAAGAACTGAGCGCGTCGATCGTATCCAACAGCCCGTCCATATGGATCCCTCCGTTGACCGCGATCGGAAGAACCGTCATGACCGAGGAAAATAACAGGGTCTTGCATCCGTTTCTAAGAAGCAGCATTCCTGTGCCCCACACACAGACGCCCGTTATGATCCCGACCACGGGAAAGAAACATATCACATGCTTTGTGTTCTCCTGCGTCCACGTGATCCGCGGCATGGGGATCTTCGAATACATGGATAACGCTATGATAAGGGATTGCAGTATTGCCATACGATCTACCTCACTTCAATATCTCATATTTTTCAACCCGGATATCCTCGAAGGTTCCCATCTCTCGATACACCCGAAGCGCCATGTCAAGGAGAGGCATAAGCGCCACCGCCCCGCTTCCCTCTCCTAAGAACATCCCGCAGGTCAGGAACGGGGTGAACCCCAGCGCCTCCAACAAGATCCTGCCGCCCGGCTCATTCGACACATGGGAAGGCAGCATATAATCCCTTGCCTTCTCGGTGATCCGAACCGCGCACAACGCCGCCACAGAAGAGATCAGCCCGTCGATGACCACCGGGATCCGAAAGAGCGCTCCTCCTAAGAACACACCGACAAGGCCTGCAATATCAAGACCCCCCACCTTGGAAATGACATCTATCACGTCGTCCGGTCTCGGTTCATGCTTCTGGATGGCTTCCCGGATCACACGGATCTTTCTTCTAAGTCCTTCCGAGTCAAGACCCGCGCCCTTTCCCGTGATATCTTCCACCCGCCCTCCAAGGAGCACGCCGGCGACTGCACTGCTGGTCGTGGTGTTGCCGATCCCCATCTCGCCGGTCGCAAGGATCTCGTATCCTTGCTCCTTTAATTCGGATACCATGCCGATCCCCACCGCGATCGCCTTCCGGACCTCTTCCTCCGTCATCGCCGGTTCCTTTGCAAAATTCCTGGTTCCGTATGCAACCTTCCGTTCGCCCTTTGTAAGCGAAGGAACGTCCACTGCGATCCCGATATCCACCGGATAGACATCCACCCCCGCTACTTTGCTCATCAGGCACACGCTTGCCATATCTCTGGTGAAGTTCTCTGCAACCACAGCCGTAACCTCCTGCCCGGTCTGGGTCACCCCCTCTTCCACCACACCGTTATCGGCGCACATGATGACAAGCCCCTTCTTCGTCAGATGAAAATCCGGCGTACCTTTGATCCCTGCGATCCGAACGATCGCATCCTCAAGTTTCCCGAGGCTGAATAAGGGTTTTCCCACGGACAGCCATTGCTTCTTCGCCCGCTCCATTATAGCCGCGTCTGCCGGCCCGATCCTCTTACAGATCTCTTCTATCTCAAGATCCCTGTGGTTTTTAAGATTCCTCTGATTCATATGTATTTCCCTTCTTTCTCCCTGACAGCCCGAAACTTTCTCATTCTGTCCACGAATCTTCTGGCAAACAAAAGATTCGAGTAGTAGTGTATGTGCGGAAACCCCGCAAATGTATTTCCATTCATATGAATGCAATCCCATGCAACATCCCGCCCCGGTTTTCTGGCGATACAGGCGTCTCCATTATTCGAGCTGTCCCAGTAATGGAACTCGTGCCCCTTCAAGATATCTCCCCGTTCCAGATATGCTCCGTCCTGATCTCCTTCGATCTCAACATATCCAAACCGTACCAGGCGGTCTTTTCGGACCGCACTCCCCTCTATGAAACCTGCCATCTCGTAATCTATTCCATCCATGCCCTCCATCGACTCGTGCAGGTACAGGAAGCCTCCGCATTCCGCATGGCAGGGAAGCCCTCTCTCAAGCTTCGCCTTGATCTCCCTTCTAAGCCGGACATTTTCAGACAGCTCCTTCGCATACACTTCCGGATAGCCTCCTCCAAGTAATAGACCGCTGATCCCGTCCGGAAGGCACGCATCCGTAAGAGGGCTGAAGGGGACAAGCTCACATCCAAGCTCTTCGAGAAGCCTTAAGTTGTCTTTATAGTAGAAGCTAAAGGCAAGATCCCGGGCAACTGCCAGACGCAGCCCATCCGGCGATGCCTTCTCTGCTCTTTGTGCGCCTTCCGTTATCTTCAGATCTCCCGCCGCCCCTGCGATCCGCAGGATTGCTTCCAGATCCATGGTCTCTTCGAATACCTTTCCGATCTTTACAAATGCCTCCTGAAGATCCCGAAGCTCTCCCGGCATGACAAGTCCCAGATGCCTGCTCTTGATCTGAAAGATTGGATCCTCCGGAACATACCCTACCACCGGAACCGGATAGCCCATATCCCAAAGCCCCTGTTCGATCATCTTCTTCATCCTTCCATACACCGCCTTCGAGGTACGGTTCAGGATGATGCCTGCAATATGATGATCCTTTCGGAACGTAAGGAACCCTTTCAATAAAGCAAGGACAGACAGCGCGGCTCCCTTGCCGTTCACGATCAGGATCACCGGCGTCTGAAGCACCTTCGCCGTCTCGTAGGAGCTTGCCTTCTCACTGTCAAGCGCCATCCCGTCGTAATATCCCATCACCCCTTCGATCACCGTCACATCTGCTCCCCCTGCATGTTCCGCAAAAAGCCTCGTCATAACCTCCTGCCTTAAGAAGAACAGATCCAGATTCTGAGAGTCGATCCCCAGTACTTCCCGGTGGAACATCGGGTCTATATAGTCCGGTCCGCATTTTGCCCCGGCAACCCTGTATCCCCTGCTCCCGAATGCCTGCATCAGACCGCAGGCAACGGTCGTCTTCCCACATCCGCTCATAGGCGCGGCGATCATAATTCTCGGAATTTTCATCGTATCCCCTTTCCCGCTATACGCGCGGAGATAATATAGATCGGATTCTGCGCCGTCATCATATGATGATCTGCAACCTTCTTCGCCCGTGAGATACCTGCCTGGATGATCTCTACGTCCCGAAGTAGCCCCTTCTCTTCTGCCGCCAGCGCCTCCTTCACGGTTTCCAGCGTGATCGCATTCAGGACCACTCTTACCGAAGGGCTCTTCTCCCCTATACAGCGCAGGATCCCTTCCAGTCTGCCCAGACTGCCTCCGATAAAGACATGGGTCGGGGCTTTTAGATCCTGTAATGCCTCCGGCGCGGTTCCTTCTATGACCTCTACCTGATCCACACAGAATTTTCTTCGGTTCTGCCGGATCAGTTCTGCCGCTTCCGGCTTTCTCTCGATGGCATATACCTGTGCACTCTCATAGAGAGCCGCAGCCGTAACGGCAATGGAGCCGGTGCCCGCCCCAATGTCATAGAACACGCAGCCTTCTGACAGCTCAAGTTTCGCAAGGCTGACGGCGCGGATCTCCTCCTTGGTCATGGGCACATTCCCCCGGATAAACGCATCGTCCCGGATCTGGACGCCTTTTGCCATAGGCGACGGATTCTCAACATACAGCACCGCCAGACCTTGCAGATCCTCCGGCTGTATATCTGCTCCGCTGCGGCAGACAATGCTTTCATCCTTGTAGGAAAGATCCTTGCCGATCCAGATCTTAAGATCTGTCAGGCTATAGTCCTTGATCTTACTGCAGAAGTCTTCCGCCTGTCCGCTCCCGCCCAGAAGCAGAAATGTCTTCCGATGCCTTGCAACGATATGGATATAAGGCTGCTTTCGTCCATGGATGCTTACAAGCCGTGCATCCTCCCAGGAAACATGGAGCTTTGCCGCCAGGTATACGATGGAGGCGATCCCCGGGATCCCCTTTACCTCACAGAGATCTTTCAATAATCCGTACAACTCTTTGGAACCGCTGTAGAAACCGATATCACCGGAATATAAGACAGCCGTCTTCTGATATTCCGGATGCGAAGCGATGATCTCCCGGATCCTCTCCGGCATATATTCGCAATGGACCGCCTTTCCATCCGTATGGACCGCCTCTAACATCCGCTTCGCTCCGATGACACAGTCGCTCTCCTGAATAGCCTTCCTCGCATCCGCCGAGAGGGTTCCCTCGTTTCCCATCCCGATCCCGATCAGGAATGCCTTTCTCTTATCTGACATCTGATACCCCGTCCCTTCTTTCTGTCTCTTCCCTTTACTGTTCTTTATCCCTGTAACCTCTGGGCGTGACCATCCTGCCATTTCTCTCTTTCGTCTGGCTGTTGCCGATAAATACGGTCGTAAACATATCTGTCTGCGCATCTTTTAATTTCTCTAAGGAACAAAGCGTACTGCTCTGCCCTTCCCGCCCAATGTTCCTGACGATCCCGCATACCGTGTCAGCCGCCTTTGCCTCCAATAATATTTCACACGCCTTCTTAAGATGATCGTGCCTCTTCTTACTGGAAGGGTTATACAGACAGATACCAAAATCCGCCTCCGCCGCCGCCTTAAGCCTCTTTGCGATCTTCTCCCAGGGAGTCAGAAGGTCGCTTAAGCTTATGACTGCGAAATCATGGATCAACGGCGCGCCAAGTACCGCCGCTCCGCTTAATGCCGCAGTGATCCCGGGAACCACCTGGATCTCCGTATCCGGATGATCTTCGGACAATTCAAGAAGCAGCCCCGCCATGCCATAGACTCCCGCGTCTCCGCTGCACACCATCGCCACGTTCTTCCCGCACTGCGCCTGTTCAAACGCGATCTGGCAGCGCCGCACTTCCTGCGTCATGGGCGTGGTAATAAATTCCTTCCCCTTTAACTCACTCTCTTCTAATTCCTTTTTCACCAGATCCACATACACTGTATAACCTGTCACGACGTCGCTGGAAGCTATTGCCTCCCTTGCTTCTGCCGTCATCTGCCCTGCATTCCCCGGACCGATCCCCACTGCATAGATCTTTCCCATATGATCCACCTATTTGCTTCCTTTCCGAAATTCTGTCGTAAACGCAGGATCATAAAGCTTAGAACGCCTGCACTCACTGTCCAGGAATCTGCCGACGATGATCAGCGCCGTCTTCGTGATCCCTTCTGCTTCTGCCGTCTCTGCCAGAGAACCTACGGTACACCGGCATACCTTTTCATCCTGCCAGGTTGCCTTATATACGACCGCCGCCGGAGTATCTTCCGGATAACCGCCTGCCTCAAGCTCTCTTTGCAGCTTCCGGAGCATCCCCGTACTTAAGAAGATCACCATCGTAGCCTGATGGGCGGCAAGATCCCGTATGGATTCCTTCTCCGGAACCTTCGTCCTTCCTGCCATCCGGGTGATGAGCACAGACTGGGAGATATCCGGGAGCGTGTATTCTGCCTTCAAGGCTGCTGCCGCCCCGCAGAAGGAGCTCACCCCCGGACAGACGTCATACGATATCCCTTCCCGGTCCAGGACGTCCATCTGTTCCTTGACCGCGCCGTAGATACTCGGATCGCCCGTGTGGAGCCGCACCACCTTCCTTCCCTTCTTCTCGGCGCCGGCAATGACTTCTATCACTTCTTCCAGCGTCATATACGCACTGTTATGGATCTCGCAGCCTTCCTTGCAGCTCTCAAGCAGCTGTGGATTCACCAGCGACCCTGCATATACGACCACATCTGCCTCTTCCAGAAGTCTCTGCCCCCGCACCGTGATCAGATCCGCCGCTCCCGGCCCCGCTCCTACAAAATGAACCATCTCTTCTCTTCCTTCCCTTCTTCATTTCTTTATTCCCGCGAGCAGCGAGCCAAGCGGGCATGCTTGCATGCACATTTGGCGACTGCCGCGAGGGTCAAAT
>OFFP01001017.1_pt1 | contig 20740 bp, 16 predicted proteins | sample 1521431 | NCBI WGS metagenome assembly OFFP01 (sample SAMEA3504104, study PRJEB24116) | mouse gut metagenome | biome: mouse gut; feature: mouse-associated habitat; material: faeces | place: Denmark | collected 2011
GCCGGGCCTTGCGGCGGCTCGGAGTGGATGTGGCCGAGCCCGGAACCTTCGCCGCCTTCCGCGCGGCCTGCTCGCCCTACGGTTCCGTGGCGACGCTCTGCCTGCGCGCCTGCGACGAGGCCGCGCGTCCCGTTTTTCCTGTGGAGCCCGACGCCCTTTGTTTTTTGAGGGAGAAGGACAAGAGGCTCGGCGTGCTCATCGACCGCCTCGGGCCTCTCCGCCGCTCTACGGAGCCTGATCTTTTCGCGGCGCTCGTGCACGCCATCATTGCCCAGCAGATATCGGGCAGGGCGGCGCAGTCCATTTCGGATCGCCTGCTGGAGGCGGCGGGGGCGCTGACGGCGGAGCGGCTCGCTTCCCTTGAGCCTGCGGTTGTGCGTGGTTGCGGCCTCAGCGAACGCAAGGTGTCCTATATCCGGCGTCTGGCCGAAGCGGTGGGGTCGGGCGGACTTGATCTCGAAACCTTGCGGCATACCTCGGACGCAGAGGTCATCCGGCGTCTGGCGGACCTTGACGGTATCGGGGTCTGGACGGCGGAGATGCTGCTCATCTTTTCCCTGTGCCGTCCCGACGTGCTGAGCTGGGGCGATTTCGGCATCCGGCGGGGCATGGCCCTGCTCTACGGCGCCCGCCAACTGACCCGCGAGCGTTTCGAGCGCCGCCGTCGCCGCTATACGCCGTACGGTTCGGTTGTGTCCCTGTATCTGTGGGCCTTGGCGGGGATGGAGGACGCACTTGCCCGGAAGGTGGCCCGGGGCTAGCGCGTCCGGACGGGGCGTTGGTCAAGGGGGGGCTACGGGCGGCGTCCGTTTTGTCCCGGCGGGCTGCCTCGGCGGGTATGGTCCCGCGTCCGAGTCCGTATCGGTTGTGTCGCAGCGGGGGCGTCTCTTCCGTTTTTTCACTCCGGCGAAAGGAAGGACTTCAGGAGGGCTTGCTTCATCACGCGGCGGCCTGCCTTCCCTTGCGCTACGTGAGGGCGGGCTATGGATCGGGAGGGGACGAAAGCGCCTAGCGGCGGCATTGTGCCTGCGGCATGGGCGTCTATCGGCAAAAGGTGCGCCCCAGCCCTGCGTCCGAGTTCCATTCCTCGGGTGCGGAAGGCTGACCCGTACCCCGGGCAGCGAGGGAGAAGGTTTTGGGCCGTGGCGCGGCGGGGTGCCGTCCCCGGCGTTGCGGGCGGAAGGCACGCAGGGGGCGGCACCCCATCGGGGAGAACTTCCGTGACGGCTTCCTCTTGCTAGCGGATCAGGTTTCCCAGCGCCTCGTGCAGCCGCCCGTTGGAGGCCAGCACCGCTTCCCCGAGATCGAGGGGGGAGCCGTCCATCCCGGTGACGCGGCCCCCGGCTTCGCGGACGAGCAGGCTGCCCGCAGCCATGTCCCACGGCTTGAGCCCGTCCTCATAATAGGCGTCGAAGCGCCCACAGGCCGTCCATGCCAGATCAAGGGCGGCGGCCCCGCAACGTCGCACGCCCTGACAGGTGGCCAGCACCGGGCGCAGACGGTTCAGAATTTCATCGGTCCGGCTGGCGACGTCGTAGGGGAAACCCGTTGCCACCAGCGCGTTTTCACAGGTCTCGACGGTGGAAACGTTGATGCGTTCTCCGTTGCGCCACGCACCCTTGCCTTTTTCGGCTACGTAGCATTCCCCGAGCAGAGGGGCGTTGACGATGCCGAGCACCAGCTCGCCATCCTTGCGGTAGGCTACCGACACGACGGTCAAGGGCAGGCCGTGCGCGAAATTGGTGGTACCGTCCACGGGATCGATGATCCAGCAGGTAGGGGGCAGGTCGAGGCTTTCCGCGCTTTCTTCAGCGAGGAAGGCCGCTTCCGGCGTCAGCACCGCGAGGCGTTCCTTGAGGAAGGCTTCAATGGCGAAATCGGTTTCCGTGACGAGATCGATGCGACCCTTGCGGCGGATGGTATGGGGCCGCTCGTGGTTGGCCTTCATGATCGCGCCGCCTTCCTCGACGATGGAGAGGGCTGCGGCGGCGAAGGGGGAGAGCTGTTCGTTCATGGCGTTTTCTTGGCTGAAGGGAAAAGGTTGAAGTGGCGTCGGGGATGACCCTACGCCACTTCTTCGGTACCGGAAAGTTTTTTTCCTTCCCGTGAGATACGTTCTCATCCCGCCGATGCTTTATACTTGGGGGATGGTTGGGCCCGCGGCCTTTCGTGAGCAGCCCGTGGCCGCAATGCTTCTCCCGGGGGAATGGTTGGCTGTTTCCGTCCCTCCCTGTCGTTGAACGCCTTGCCGCGAGGACGGCTTGCTCGGTTTGCGGCCGGGCAGGAGGTTCAGCATCCGAGGCAGACCTTGCAGGGATGGTAGCCTGCCGCGCGAGCTTCCGCTTCCGAGGTGAAAACCTTGGTGCATGCCTTGCAAGTTGCATGGCGGCAATCGGCCTTGTGGAAGACCTTGCTTTTGAAATTACCGCGATAGGCCGCTTCGCGTGTGGCGGAGGCGATGGTTTCCGGGGCAGGGGATGCCGTGTCCGGGGCGGCAAAGGCGGGCACGGTGGTAAAAACGAGGGACACCAGCAGCAGGGCGGCGACGCATAAGGCAAGAAGACGCATGGGACCTCCTTGTGATGGCGGGTGGATTCCGCTGTCCTTGTGTAGATGGTTTGCGCGGAAAATAAAAGAGAAAAGGCCATCTCAAGGCCGGGCGGACGGGAAGAGAGGAGAGCTGGCCGGTTTTTCTCCATGATTGGAAAATTCTCACACCATTGAGGAACCATTATGAAAAAAGCAATATTGACAAAAGGAAATAAATCCTCTAGCCTCGCCCTATGAACGTATCTACCATCAAAATATCGGTTCTGTGGCTGCTGGTCGGCTCAGTGTTGTTTCTTTCCGGCTGCGCATCCAGAAAGGCGGCGGAGGATACCTTCGCGCTCGACAGCCTGATGGAAAACATGGTGGCGGATCGTGTGGCCATGACGCCGGAGGAACGCTTCGCCTACGATTACCGCACGGCGGAAAGGGCCTCATCTGATGAGGTGTCCTTGCCTCTTCCGAACCTGTATCTGGTGGAGAAAGCCAAAACCGCCCTCGGTACGCCCTATGTTCGCGGCGGGACCAGCCGCAACGGGTTTGATTGCTCGGGCTTCGTGCAATGGACCTACAAGAGCGCGGGCGTGCAACTGCCCCGGACGGCGCGGGAACAGTCCGTGCTCGGCACGCCCATTGACGCCGACGAAATGGTGGCGGGCGATATTGTGGCCTTCCGTCATCCCCGGCGCGGCTACCATACGGGCATTTATCTCGGGGACGGAAAATTCATCCACAGCCCCCGGCGCGGCAAAAGCGTCGAGATTACGTCCTTGAGCGACCCCTATTTCAGTTCCACCTTCCTTGGCGCGCGCCGCGTGGACCTTTCCGAAAGCGAGGCGCAGGCCGCCCGGAAGCTGATGGCTCTTTATGAGTCGCAGGCGGTCGCTGGGGCTTCCGCCCCCGCCAAACGCGTGACCTCGGCCAAGGCCGCTTCTTCTAAAAAGATGGTGGCCTCCAAGAGCAAGGGCAAGAAGACCACCCTTGCCAAGCGCCCGTCTTCCAAAAAGAAACAGGCCGTAACCGCCCAAGGGAAGAGCCGGCAACGGAGCGTGGCCGCCAAGTCTTCAAAGTCCGTTCAGAAGAAGGCCGTGTCCGCCACGAAGCAGACGCAACGCAAGGCCTCCGCGCCGAAGCGCACTTCCAAGTCCGTGGCACAAAAAGACAAGCCTACGGCCCCATCCTCGCGTACCCGTTCCATGTGAAAAGCATTCCTTCAAGCCCCCTTTCACGGGGGCTTTTTTGTACCCTTCCCGACGTGGCGCGGCTCTTGTGAAAGCCCGCCAAAAGAGCTAGAGCAGATCATGATGAGGCTCAGCCCTCATGAAAGTGTCCGCTGCAAAGCCGTCTTTCTCCAATAAACTGTATGGCAAGGGAAAAATGCTATTTCGGCGCGGCGTCGGCTTCGCTGGTCTTTTCCTCTCTTGATCTTTGGGGGCAATCGGTTTTCGCGGACGACACGTTTATGAGGGCAGAGGCCCGGTGCGGTCCAGCCTGTGCCGGGCACTGTCCACGGGGAGAACGTTCTTCGGCATGTGCCGGGGACTCTACGAGGAGGATGCGTATGAAACGCGTGATGGCGCTGCTGTTTGCCGGCTGTATGGCGATGGGCTTTGGGGGGAGGGCGGCCTTGGCCGAGACGTTCGTCGTCGGTTTCCAGCCTTACGATACCATTTCCTATCAGGCCATCATCAATGCCGAACTGGGGCTCTGGAAGAAATACGTCCCGGAGGGGACGGCCATCGAGTTTCAGCCCGCTGTGCAGGGGACGGTCATTGCGGCCAAAATGCGGGCCGGGCAGATACAGATAGGCTACATGAGCGTCATGCCCGCCGTGACGCTCTGCGTGCGCGCCAAGGGCGAGGTAAAGATGGTTTCCACGACCGACATGTCCGAAGGGACGCGCTGCTCCCTCATCCTCGTACGCAAGGATGCGCCCGATTTTCCGGACAATGAGGCGTTGGCGCGCTGGCTGGACGGCAAGATCGTGGCCGCGCCGAAGGGGAGCGCCTCCGATCAGTACATGCGCCGTTTCTTCGCCAAATATGGCGTCAAGCCCGCGGAATATCTTAACCAGAGCATTGAGGTCATTTCCCGGGGCTTCCGTGAGGGCAGGCTTGACGCGGCGTCGCTGTGGGAACCCATGCTTTCGCAGCTCGCCTCGGAGGTGGGCGAAGGCGTGGGCCGCATTGCGGCGGACGGCAGCGCCTGCGACAACGCCGATCTCGGCATTTTGACCATGCGTACGGATTTCATGGAAAAGTATCCTGACGTTGCCGCCGGATACCTGCGTTCCGATCTGGAAGCACAGTTGTTTATGCTTGATCCCGCCAACTGGGAGAGCGTCATCACGATGGTGTCCGGCTATGCGACGGGAATTCCCAAGCGGGTGCTGTGGTATTCGGTCTTCGGGAAGGTTCCGGCGGATTCGACCAATCCCGTACGGGAATGGATGAATTTCTATTTTGGGGACCGCGAACGGGCGAACATTGCCGAAGTCACCGCCTTCCTGCATACGGAAGGGATCATCCCTGCGGACACGCTTCCGGAGGGCGTGGTCGATGACAGCCTCGCCCGGAAGGTCTTTAAGGAGGCCGGCTACAAGCCCTTCCAGCCCGGCGCGGCTCTGGGCGTTATCAAGGGAGCCGGGGTGGAGGCGTGTCCCTTCCCCGACTAGACCGTGCTCATACTCGCACAGGCGCCTTGTTTTTGAGGAGGCCTCCCGTGAAGGTGGTTTTGCCGCCTGCTCCCTGTTCTTGAGGTCAACGCCGCCCACGGGAGGCCCTGCGCCCTGTCTCCTCAAACCCGAGAGCCCGCCCGCCTTTCGGCTGTGGCGGGCTTTCGTATGGTCTTTCAGGATGGACGCTTGTTCTTTTGTGGGCAAAAGGCACGGCCTGCAAGAAACGCTTTCCCCCCGCGAAAGGAGAAGAGGAGGTGCATCTTTCCTTTTTAAGAGGAATTTAGGGCGGTCGGGTTCCCCTGCCTTGGCCTCCCCCGCCCGACGGAAACCGCGAGAGGAGACGTCTTCTGGCTCTTTTCCCCGAGCAGTAGCCGGAAAAAACGGCGAAAAAGTTTTATTTCACAACTTTTTTCGATTTTTTTTCATTTTTTTTGATCCCATGCTATTCCAATAGGTTTTGAGATTCATACTTCCAAAGAGTACGCAAAAACGGCGTGAATTGCGCGTACATATATGAAGTATTTTAATGTTTTCAATAGGTTCCGATTTTTCATTCTAATGCCTTTGGATGATTGACTAAAAGCAGTACATCGCCGTTTGGGGTATGCGCGGGGCGGTTGAGCGGCGAATCAACCGTGGTACGTTTTTTGATCTTTCTGTGCCCCTGCGGGGGGGCTTCCCTTTTTTTTGAGATTTGGGCTACAACGGTTCCATACCTGTTTAGAGGAACCCTTTTTCTCAAGGAGTCATGTGATGAAAAAAGTTCTGTACACTGTAGCCGCCCTTCTGGCCTCTTCCTGCATGGTCCTCGGCATGACCAATAATGCACGAGCTGAAAAACCGCTGACCCTCCGCCTCGGGCACCCCATGGCTCCGGGCAACAACGTCACCGTGGGCTACGAGAAGTTCAAGGAACTGGTGGAAAAGAAGAGCAACAAGAAAATCCGTATCCAGATTTTCCCCAACTGTCAGCTCGGCAGCGACCGCGTGACCACCGAGGCTGCGCAGGCCGGCACGCTCGATCTGTCTTCCAGCTCCACCCCGAACCTCGCCAGCTTCTCCAAAGCGTACATGGCCATCGACCTGCCCTATGTGACTTCTCCCGAGAATCAGCAGAAGCTCTACAAGGCTCTTGACGAGGGCGAGCTTGGCGTGGCTCTGGACAAGGTCGCGGAAGGCATCGGCCTGAAGACGATCATGTTCAGCGAATTCGGCTACCGTAACTTCGTGGCTTCCAAGAAGCCCCTGAAGCAGGTTTCCGATCTTATGAACCTGAAGGTCCGTACCACCGACTCCCCGGTTGAAGTGGCCGTCGCCACCGAACTCGGCATGAACCCCGCTCCTGTGGCGTGGGGCGAAACCTACACCGCGCTCCAGCAGGGCACCGTTGACGCCGAAGGCAACACCTTCTCGCTTCTCAACGACGCCAAGCATACGGAAATTCTGAAGTACGCGATGAATTCCGAGCACAACTACTCCATGCACATCCTGCTGATGAACAAGAAAAAGTGGGATAGCCTGACCGCCGACCAGCAGAAGATTCTCATGGACGCGGCCAAGGAAGCCACCGCGTGGCAGCGTGAGGAATCCGTGAAGCTCGAACAGAAGGCTTGGGACGCGTTCAAGGCCAGGGGCATTGAAGTCACCATGCTGACCCCCGAACAGCGTCAGGAACTGTACACCAAGACGCAGCCCGTCCGTGATCAGTTCGCCAAGGAAATTCCCGCCGATCTGCTCCAGCTCATTGCCGACACCCAGAAGTAAACGCCTTTTGCCCGGCCCGTGGCCTTGGCCACGGGCCGTTCCCTCTTCCGCATATATTACAGGCATTTCCCGCTGATGCTCGGCATCGAGTGGCTTCTCCCCCTTTTCCCCGCGTACATCACAGGAATTTCGCATGGAAAACACTACCACTTCTCGGCAGGGCGTGCTGCACTGGCTCGACGAGAATTTCGAAAAGGTCTTTCTGGTCGTCGGCCTGCTGTCCATCACGCTTTTCATCACCTGGCAGGTCATCTACCGCTACATCATTACGCAATTCATCGAGCGCGCCGGCGCGGCGGTATGGACCGAAGAGCTTTCCCGCTACATCTTCATCTGGATTTCCTATCTCGCCCTTTCCGTAGCTATCAAGAAGCGTTCGTCCATCCGCGTGGACATGCTTTATGATCATCTGCCGCCGCGCTGGCAGCAGATCAGCTGGATCGTGGTGGAAGTGCTCTTCTTCATCCTTACGGCCACCATTTCCTATTTCGGCTGGGGGCAGATCGAACGCCTCATGCAGTACCCCCAGTACACGACGGCCCTGCGTATCCCCTTCCTCATCCCCTATCTGATTCTGCCTTTCGGCTTCGGCCTCATGTGCCTGCGCCTGCTGCAATCCCTCTATAAGCAGATGAAGGTCTGCGGCCTTGTGGATACGCTTATCGGTCTTGTCGGGGTCTTCATCATTATTTCCCCGGTCCTTTTCTGTGAGTACATCGAACCGCTGCCCGCGCTCTTCGGCTATTTCGTGGTCCTCTGCGCCATCGGCGTGCCGGTGGCCATCAGCCTCGGCCTGTCCACGCTGGCGACCATCATCTGCGCGGACACCCTTCCCATCGAATACATGGCTCAGGTGGCCTTCACGTCCATCGACAGCTTCCCGATCATGGCCATTCCCTTCTTCATCGCGGCGGGTGTCTTCATGGGCGCGGGCGGCCTTTCCCGGCGCCTGCTGTCCCTCGCTGACGAAATCGTGGGTCACATGTTCGGTGGCATCGGCCTGACCGCCATCGTGACCTGCATGTTCTTCGGCGCGATTTCCGGCTCCGGCCCCGCGACCGTGGCGGCCATCGGCGCGCTGACCATCCCCGCGATGGTGGAGCGCGGTTACGACAAGTATTTCTCCGCCGCGCTCGTCGCCGCGGCCGGTTGCGTCGGCGTTATGATTCCGCCGAGCAATCCCTTCGTGGTCTACGGCATCTCCGCGCAGGTCTCCATCGGCGATCTGTTCATGAGCGGCATCGTGCCGGGTATCCTCGTCGGTCTGGTGCTCATGGCCTACTGCTACTGGTACTCGCGCAGGAAGGGCTGGCGTGGCGAGGAAAGGGTCCGTAACCGCAAGACCTTCATGCACGCCGCGTGGGACGCCAAGTGGGCGCTCATGGTGCCGGTCATCGTGCTCGGCGGCATCTACGGCGGGATCATGACCCCCACCGAAGCCGCGGCCATCGCCGCCTTCTACGGCCTGATCGTGGGGCTTTTCCTCTACCGCGAAATGGATTTCAAGTGCCTCATTGATTCCTGCATTGAGGCGTGCGAAACTTCCGCCGTCATCATCGTGCTGATGGCTATGGCGACCCTCTTCGGGAACATCATGACCATCGAAGACGTGCCCGGCACCGTGGCGCGCGCCATCCTCAGCCTGACGGAAAACAAGATCATCATCCTGCTGCTCATCAACGTGCTGCTGCTCATCGTGGGCACGTTCATGGAAGCGCTGGCGGCCATCGTCATCCTTGTGCCCATCCTGCTGCCCATCGTCACGGGCGTGGGCGTGTCGCCGCTGCACTTCGGCGTCATCATGGTCGTCAACCTCGCCATCGGGTTCATCACGCCGCCGGTGGGCGTCAACCTCTTCGTCGCCAGCGGCGTCGCCAAGGCCAAGCTCGAGAACATCGCCTCTCAGGCCCTGCCCATGATTGGCCTCATGATCATCGTGCTCCTGCTGTGTACCTACATCCCCGAGATTCCGTTGATCCTCGTGGGAGGCGGCAAGTAGCCTTTTCCCAACGTCTGCAAGGGGGAGCTCTGGCTCCCCTTTTTTTATGGCGAAAAGGGATGTTTCCGGGGAGAAAAACAGTGGGAGAGGGGGCTTTTTTTACCGTGCTCCCCTGAGCCGTGCCCCCCGAGGAAGGGAGAAACAGGCTTCCTCAGCGGGCCGCCTAGGTGTGGCCTCGGCTGTTTCGGGAGCGTGGCATCGGACGCCAGGGAGGGAGACGGAAGCGGGCAAGGACGGAAGGGAAGGCAAAAGAGCGGCAGAGAGGAGAGCGGCCACGCCGGAAGGGAAGGCCGGGAGGAGCGTGCGTGGTCCCTGTAGGTGCGTTCGGAGGAAGGGCCTAGGAAAGGGGGCCGCCGTATACGCATTTGACCGTGGCGCGCAGGAAAAGGGTGTGCGGGGTTTTTACCGGGAGATCGCAGGAACCCCCGGCGCTTCCAAGAAAGGCTCTGTCATAGCAGGCGGTTACTATATTTTCTCTGTAATTTCAAAATACTACTGGCGAACGTTTTCGCATTATGGAGCCTGTTGCCTCAACAGGGTTGAAAACCTCTGCAATGCCGGAGAGCTAAAAAAACTGTCCATCATTTCCTCTGACAGAGCCAAAAGAAAAGGGTTCGGCCTCAGGCTTGCGCCGGAGGTCGAACCCTTGTGGGCCGGGGTGGGGAACCGTCAGGATGTGCTTTTCATCAGACGGCAACCCTTCTCCGCCTTACTTCGCTTCCTTGGCGTTGGGGAAGAAGAGCTGCTTGCCTTCCAGCTTGAAGGCGGCAATGTCCTTCTGGGCCTTGGGGCTGATCCACCAGTTGATGAACTTCTTGGCGGCTTCCTGCTTGACCTTCGGGCACTTGGCGGGATTGACCATCATGACGCTGTACTGGTTCAGGAGCGCGTTGTCGCCTTCGATGAGAATCTGGAGCGGGGCATTGCCCTGCGCGGCGGCGTTGTACTTGATGTAGGTGCCGCGGTCGGTCACGGTGTAGCCGTTCTTTTCGGCGGCGATGCGGATGGTGGCCATCATGCCCTGCCCGGCGTCCACGTACCACGTGGCGTCCTTGCCGGGAACGTCCATGCCCGCGACCTTCCACAGCTTCTTTTCGGCATTGTGCGTGCCGGAGTTGTCGCCGCGGCTGACGAAGGGAATCTTCTTTTCCGCGAGGGTCTTGAGGGCGGAGGGGATGTCCTTGCCCTTGATGCCCGCGGGATCGGCGGCGGGTCCGATGAGCACGAAGTCGTTGTACATCACCTGATGGCGGTCAACGCCGTAGCCGTCGGCCACGAACTTTTCCTCAAGAGCCGGGGCGTGCACGAGCAGCACGTCGACGTCGCAGTCCTTGCCGTGGGCAAGCGCCTTGCCCGTGCCGACGGAAATCCATTTCAGATCGAGGCCGGTGTCCTTTTTGAAAATGGGTTCCAGATATTCGAGCAGGCCGGTATCCTGCGTGCTGGTGGTGGTGGCCATCATCAGCGTTTCGGCGCTGGCCATCTGGGGCAGCATGAGCAGGGACACGACGAGGAGGGCTCTGAGCAGACGCATAAAGGCTCCTTTGAAGGCGGCGGGATGCCGGTTTGAGAAAGAGGACGGTTCCAATAGGAACCGTGGGGCATAATGCCTCTCCTCGGACGCGAAATCAAGGCCCTTGGCATTTTGGGGCTTGAACTTGCGCCAAAGAGGACAAGAGCTGAATCGCAATGCCTCCCCTGACAAGACCGCCGAGGCCACGCCTAGCGGAAAGGCCGGCAGGGGCGAATCCATCGTGGCGCCCTTGACATAAATCATAGGACTTGAGTAGGAAAGCGCTGGATTTGTATTTTCGCAAGGAGTGCCCCGTGCCCATCAAGATTCCCGAAGACCTCCCCGCCCGCCCGATTCTGGAGGGCGAAAACATTTTCGTCATGACGGAAGGGCGGGCCAACCGTCAGGACATCCGCCCGCTCGAAATCGCCATTGTCAACCTGATGCCGACCAAGATCGCCACGGAAACACAGCTTTTGCGTCTGCTCGGCAACACGCCTTTGCAGGTCAACGTCACGCTCCTGCGGGCGGAGGGCCACCAGTCGAAAAACACCGCGGCGCAGCATCTTGAGCGTTTCTACAAGACCTTTTCGCAGGTACGCCACCGTTCCTTCGACGGCATGATCATTACGGGCGCGCCGGTGGAACAGCTCCCCTTTGAAGAGGTGGACTACTGGGACGAACTGGCCGACATCATGGACTACGCCAAAAAGAACGTCCATTCGACTCTTTACATCTGCTGGGGCGCGCAGGCCGGTTTGTATCATCTTTACGGCATTCCCAAGCAGCCCCTGCCGCGCAAGCTCTCGGGCATTTTCACCCATACCATCAACGAGCCCACCAATCGGCTTTTCCGGGGCTTTGACGATGTTTTCCACGCGCCCCATTCCCGCCATACCGAAGTGCGGCGGGAGGACATCGCGGCTACGGGGGCGCTCGACATTCTGGCCGAATCGGAAGAGGCGGGCGTGCTCGTGGCGGGCACGCCGGATGGCCGCAGCCTGTTCATCACCGGGCATCTGGAATACGATCGCGAAACCCTCGACGCAGAATACCGCCGCGATGTGGCCAAGGGCATGGACATCGCGCCGCCCGCCCACTATTACCCGGAAGATGATCCGTCGCTTCCGCCGCTGGTGAGCTGGCGGGCCCACGCGCATCTCTTTTATTCCAATTGGCTCAACTATTGCGTCTATCAGGATACGCCCTACCTTCTGGGCGACATCCCCGCGATCCGGGGATAGGTTCGGGAGGCCGAGATCAGGAGCGGGGTGCCGTCGATTTTGAGAGAGGCTGGGGCGCGGGAAGGATTCCGGCGCATCCGTCCGGGAACGTGGACCGCTCTCCGGGCCTGCCGCCCCTGTGACGGCCCTCTTGCCGAAGGGGGTCGCGTCAGGTGGTTTCGGATGGGCGGCGAGGAGGCGGCATGGATGCCTGCGCCTCTTCACGCATCCCGCCACGATGCACGGACCTCGAAGCCTTGCGCTGTACCCGGCCCGCACGAGCACAAGCCATTGAGCGGAAAGCAGCGCCGAGAGGCTGTTTTGTACTGGGGCTGATTCGGCTCCTGCGGGGCAGCGGGCACATCGGGAGGGCTTCCCGAAGCCTGAACCCGCCCCGCACGGCAAGGCGTGGAGGAAGTACATGCGCTATTCGACCCGGACACGCTACGGGCTTCGTTTCCTGATCAATCTGGCTTCGCGGCCGGAGGGCACGTGCGTGCAGCTCGGGGAGATCGCCCGCGAGGAGGGCGTTTCCGTCAAATACCTTGAGCAGATCGTGCGGGTCCTGCGTCCGGCGGGCCTGCTGCGTTCCGTGCGGGGCGCGCGTGGCGGCTACGCACTGGCCCGGGCTCCCCGCGACATCTCGATGGAAGAGGTGTTCGAGCATTTGGAGGGGCATCTTTTACCCGTGGACTGCCTTGGGCCGGACGCGCCCTGCGGTCGTGCGGCGGGATGCCCGACACGGCGCTTCTGGCAGGCGTTCGACGCGCACACGCGCGGTTTTTTGCGGGGCGTCACGCTGGAGTGTTTCGTGGAAGGGAGGGGCCCCTGTGGAGGGGGTACAGACGAGGGCGGCCCTGTGGAGCCCATGAAGGGGGAAGGATGATGAAAAGATGGGGGATACGCGCGGCCTTGTGTGCCGTATGCGTGATGGCGCTGGCGATGGCGGCGCAGGCGCGGGAACTGACGCAGCCCCAGCTCGCCGGACCGCACCTCCAGCAGCTGGCCGAGATTTTCGCCCGCCTGCCGATCACGCTGTTCGAGAATACGCCCGAGGGTCTTTCCGAAGAGGAAAAGTTGCGGCTCATCGAACAGGGGGCCAGCGATTTCTGGGAAGTGGAGCGTTTTGACGCGGACCGGCTCACGCTGGTGTCGCGACCCTTTGGGGAAACGCGGGTCATGCTGCGGGTTTTCCGCGGCGGAGACAGGCTCTTGGCCGCCCTTGGGACCTCGGGAGGGGCCATGTGCGCCCTTGAGCTGTGGAAGGAGGACGCCACGGGCGGCTTTGTCCCCGCCGCACCGCCGGAGGACGCCGACATAGCCGATTTCCTCGCGCGGGGGCGGCGGCTCGGGGAGCTTTCGCCGGCCTTCATGCTCTGCCTTGCCGACGACGGGCTTGAGGTGCGGCCCCTCTTCTGGGGCCCCAAAGGGCTCGTGGACGTGCCCGTGGACCGGACGGTGCGCTACGTCTGGAAGGATGGGAGCTTTGAAAAAAGGGTGGCGGAAAAGGCGCGTTAGACCTTGCCGCGCGGCGATACGCACTTGCCAATGGAGCGCCGACTCTGTAGTATATGGCTTTTGCGGCCCTTGTGTGACGTGGGGCCGCGCCCCTCATCCGTCTTTAACCCCTTTTTTCAGGAGGCCTCATGTTTGCTTCTCTCGCTCACGCGATGGGCACGGCCGGTACCGGTCAGGCTGGCGGCGGCGACGCCCTCATGCAGTTTGTTCCCCTCATCGCCATGCTCGCCATTTTCTACTTCCTGCTCATCCGTCCCCAGCAGAAACGCGCCAAGATGCACAAGGCCATGCTTGAGGCGTTGAAGAAGGGGGATCAGGTTCTGACCACCGGCGGGCTTGTGGGCCGCATCGTCGACATCGACGGCGACATCCTGTCGCTCGATCTCGGCAACACCACCGTCAATCTGGGCCGCGCCTACGTGGTCAGCGTGATGGACCCGCGTTCCAAGACCGTGAAGGAAGAAAAGTAAGCGCGCTTTTCGGCTCCATAGACAGGCGTTTTCCGCAAGGACGGCGCCTGTCCTTCTTTTTTGACGGCGCGCCCGCCGACCCTGCGGGGTCCGACGGGCGGCCGCGCAGAGGCCGGGCCCGGGCCGTGGCCGTCGTGGCGTGTCCGCTTCTTCAGGGGAAAGGGCGGGCGGGCCGAATCTGATGCTCTCAGGGGAACACCATGAAATCGTTGAGTTGGCGGATAGTCGTCTCGCTGCTGGTCCTTTTTGCCAGTGTCGTCTATGTGATGCCGAGCTTGCCGGGCGTCGGCGGCTCCCCTCTCGGGAAGCTGCTGCCGGACGCGCGGATAAGCCTCGGCCTTGATTTGAAGGGCGGGATGCACCTGACCCTCGGCGTGGAAGTGGACAAGGCCGTGAACAACGCTCTTGCCCTGACCGGACAGGAACTGCGGGCCGTCGCCTCCGAGAAGGGCATCACCGTCCTGCGCTCGCGCCTGACCCCGGACAACCGTCTGGAATTCCTTTTGCCGCGTCCCGAGCAGCGTCAGGCGCTCGAAGAGCTCCTCGCCAAGAATTTTTCGCAGCTTGCCGTCGACTCCCCCGTGCCGGGCGCGGGCGGCGGCCTGCGCTTCCCCGCCGCGTTTACGGCGGCCGACAAGAACAAGATCGAGGAGATGGCGCTTGATCAGGCCGTGCGTACCATCCGCAACCGTATCGACCAGTTCGGCGTGGCCGAGCCGGATATCCGCAAGCAGGCCGATTTCCGCATCCAGATTCAGCTTCCGGGCCTGACCGACTCCCAGCGCGCCATCCAGCTTGTGGGGCAGACCGCCCAGCTCACCTTCCATCTGGTGCGCGACGACGTGAATCCGCAGGGCCTCCTGCCTCCCGGCGTGGCGTTGTTCCCGATGGTCACGACCCGCGCGGACGGCTCCACCTCCGAGAGCATGATTGCGCTCGACAAGGACCCCCTCATGACCGGCGAGGACGTGGCCGACGCCCGCCCGACCTTCGACAGCCGGGACAACAAGCCCAGCGTGGGCCTGACCTTCAATTCCCGCGGCGCGTCCATGTTCGAGCGCATCACGGGCGAGCACATCCAGAAACGCCTTGCCATCGTGCTTGACGGCAAGGTGCACAGTGCGCCCGTCATCAACGACCGCATCAGCGGGGGCAAGGCGAGCATCTCCGGCAGCTTCACGCCCACCGAGGCGCAGGACCTTGCCATCGTGCTGCGCGCCGGTTCGCTTCCCGCGCCCGTCACCGTGCTCGAAGAGCGCACGGTCGGCCCCTCCCTTGGTCGCGAATCCATCGAGAGCGGCGTGCTCGCCGCCGTGGTGGGCGGCCTCGGCGTCATGATCGTCATGCCCCTTTATTACGGTATGGCGGGCCTTTTGGCCGACGCCATGCTCGTATTCACCATCACCATGCTCATGGCCGGGCTCGCGGCCTTCGGCGCGACCCTCACCCTTCCGGGCATCGCGGGCATCGTGCTGACCATCGGCATGTCGGTCGACGCCAACGTCCTCATTTTCGAGCGTATCCGCGAAGAGATGCGGCGCGGCCTGAAACCGCTGGAAGCCGTGGCCGTGGGCTTTGATCGCGCCACCATTTCCATTGTCGACTCCAACCTGACCACCATCATCGCCGCCGCCATCCTCTACCAGTTCGGGACCGGCCCCGTGCGGGGCTTTGCCGTGACCTTGAGCCTCGGCATCATTGCCTCGATGTTCACGGCCATTTTCGTTTCCCGCACGGCGTTCGGGCTCTGGCTCGGCGGGAACGACGGGAAGAAGCTCAGCATCTAGCCTGCGGGCGATGGGCTGATCCTGTGTATCCGGAGTTTTTAGCACCAGAGGAGTTCTGGCATGAGTTTGCATTTGTTCAGCGGGCAGACGACCATTGATTTCGTGGGACTGCGCCGCTATGCCTACGGGCTGTCGATAGTGTTTCTGCTGGCGGGCCTTGTCGCCATCTTGTGGAACGGCGGCCTGAAATACGGCGTGGACTTCGCGGGCGGCGCGGCCGTGCAGCTCCAGTTCCAAAAGCCGGTCGAGGACGAGAACATCAAGAAGGCCTTTGCCGCGCTTGATTTGCCGGGCCTCGCCATTCAGCAGTACGGCGAGGACGGCCGGGATTACCTCCTGCGCTTCACGGCGCAGGACCTGACCAGCGACGGTATCCGTTCAAGCGTGCTGTCCGCGCTCAAGACGTCTTTTCAGGACAACCCGGCGACCATCGAGCGTTTGGAGATGGTCGGGCCCAAGGTCGGGGCGGATTTGCGCAATGCGGCGCTTGAGGCCATGTATTTCGCCGTACTGCTCATCACCGTCTACATTTCGGGCCGTTTCGAGTACCGCTGGATGATCGCGGGCATCATGGCCGCCGCCCTCGGAGCGGCCATGTACGTCATGGGCTTCGCGGGCCTTGACATGGCCTACCGGGTTATCGGCGCGCTGGCCCTGACCCTGCTCCTTTCGTGGAAGCTCAAGCTCAACTATGCGCTCGGGGCCATCGTGGGGCTTATCCACGACGTTGCGATCACGCTGGGGCTGCTGGCGATCATGGGGAAGGAAATCGACCTCAACATCATTGCCGCGCTCATGACGCTGGTGGGCTACTCGCTCAACGACACCATCATCGTCTATGACCGTATCCGCGAAAACCTCCAGAGTCAGTCCGAGGACAATCCCGAACCGCTCGCGGTGATCATCAACCGCAGTGTGAACCAGACGCTGGCCCGTACCATCATGACCTCGGCCACGACGCTCATCGCTTCGCTCAGCCTGACCATCCTCGGCGGCGGTGCGATCCACGACTTCGCCCTGACCATGACCATCGGCGTTTTCGTGGGCACCTTCTCCTCGATCTTCGTGTCCAACCCCATCCTGCTCCTGCTTGGTGACACCAGGCAGTACCTGATGGCCCGCCGCCAGCACGATACGGACTATGAGCGGCCCGGCGAGCACGGGGTCGTGTGACGGCCTTGCCGGATTGATCCGGTGCGAGCGCTTCCATGAGGCCGCCCGCCCTCGGAAAGCCGCTTTCCCGTTCTGGAACCTGTTGAAAAGCGGAGGATTCGTCCTCCGCTTTTCGCGTATCCGGGCCGGAAAACGGTTTCTCCCGGCGAAGGTCCATCTAGGAGAAGGCGAACGGGGGAACGTGCAAACGAGGAAAACGCGAGCAAGTGGAGGGAGTGCCACAGGGGGAAAGCACAGCAAAGCCCGTTTCTGAGAACGGGCTTTGCTGTCGATGATGGGGACGGGCCGTGTGTGGCTTCTTCCGTCGGCCTTCCGCAGCCCCGCCGCGCAGCCCTTGGAAGCTGTACCTAGTCGCGGGGCATGACGAAGAGGGGCGAGGGATCGGTATGGATGAGGATGCGGTCGAGCTTCGGGGCGCAGGTACGCAGGCGGCGTTCCATGTCGGTGGCGATGTCGTGGGCGACGGCCACGGAAAGGTCGCCGTCGAGGATGCAGTGGAAGCTGACGAGAGGCGTGCCGCCCATGTGGGTGAGGCGCAGATCGTGGACGTTGGAGATCATGGGGAACTCGGGAAGGATGCTGTCCACGGCGGCGCGCACGTAATGCAGATCGGCGTCGAAGGGAACGTTCTGGGCGGCAGGGCAGCGATCCTCGGGTTCGATGTGCGTTTCGATGCGCGCGGTGCCGAGGCGCTTGCCGAGCGCCTTCTCGAAGAGGTGCACCTGTTCGTGGGCCTCGCGCAGGGTCGTGTCCGGGGCCGCTTCCACATGCAGGAAGACAAGGAGCCCTTCCTCCTGTTCGGAAAGGATGAGGTTGTGTACGGAGAGGTTGTGCGCCGTGGCGACGGTGCGCACAAGCTGGAGCATATTTTCCGTTTCCTCCTGCGCGGGTTCGACGTGCACGGTGACGTCCGCGGCGGGCACGATTTCGTGCGCGATGTCCTCTACGACGCAGGAAACGTCGTGCGCCGCGTCGAGCCGCAATGTGGCCGGGGCTTCGACGGTGATGTCCATGAACACGTCGGCTCCGCTTTCGCGCACGCGCAGGCGGCGGACCCGGCAGAGGGGAAGCTGGCGGGCGAGGGCCTGTTCCAGCGCCTCGCCGTGCTCTCTGCCTCCTCCGTCGAGGAGCAGGGTGACGGCGCGGCGCGACAGGCGGATGCCCACCACCACGACGATGCCGGACACGGCCAGCGCAGCGAGGGCGTCCGCCATGTGCAGAATGGGCCGGAAAGGGCTGGCGGGGGGCAGGAATTCGCTGAGCTGGACGCAGAGCAGCCCGGCGAGCACCACGCCTGAGGACCAGATGTCCGTAGTGAAATGCAGGGCGTCCGCTTCCAGCGCCTGACTTTTGTGCTTGCGGGCGACCCGGCGCAGCATGGCGGCCCGGTTCACGTCCACGAGCAGCGAGACGAGGATGATGCCCACGCCCCACCACGAGGGGGAAATTTCCGGGGCGTTGAAAAAGAGCCTGTTGACCGCCTCATGGACGATCCAGCCGCAGGTGACGAGCAGGAGGACGGTTTCGGCCAGCGCCGAAAGGTTTTCGATCTTGCCGTAGCCGTAGGGATGGGTCTTGTCCGCAGGCCGGGCGGCCACGCGCACGGCAAAGAAGGTGATGCCCGCCGCCACCAGATCAAGGCTGCTGTGCAGGGCTTCGGAGAGGATGCCGAGGCTGTTTGTAGCCAGCCCGGCCACGAGCTTGATGACCGTCAGGAAAAGGGCCCAGCACAGGGAAGACAGGGCTGCGTGATTTTTTTCGGCGTTCGCATCGGAATGCGGGATGTCGCTTGCCATTTCGGATACTCCGCGGAAAGCCTCTCCCGGGCCCGGGGAGAAGGCCGTACCCCGTCTGTGCGGGGCTGTTCCTGCGCCCTCCCTGCGGGCCCGGGAGGGCGGCGCGTCAACTGAACACGCCGTGTTCGTACAATATTTTCAGCCCGATGCCGATGAGTACGCAGCCACCCGTGAATTCGGCGCGGCGTCCGAAGACGTCGGCCCGGGCGAGGAGCTTGCCCGCCAGCAGCCCGCAGGCCGTGATGACGGCGCAGACTACGCCGATGAGGACGGACGGCCCCCACACGTCGATGTTGAGGAAGGAGAAGGACAGGCCCACGGCCAGGGCGTCGATGCTCGTTGCTACGGCCAGCACGAAAAGGCGTCCCCCGCGCGTGGGATCGACGGTGCAGGCTTCCTCTTCACCGCCGCCGCGCAGCATGTTGCCGCCGATCCATGCCAGCAGCGCGAAGGCCAGCCAGTGATCCCACGTTTCGATGAAACCGCGTACCGTCAGGCCGAGCGTCCAGCCGATGACGGGCATCAGGAACTGGAAAAAGCCGAAGGTGAGCGAGAGGCGCAGGAAATGGGCCGTCGTCACCCGTTTGAGGGCGCAGCCTGAGCAGACGGATACCGCAAAGGCATCCATCGCGAGGGCGACGGCAAGGGCGAAGAGTTCGGGAAAGCTCATGGGACACCGGAAGGGTTGAAGGTTCGCGGTCTGCGTGGCCGATCCGGCAGTTGTGATGCCTTCAGGCCCGACTGTCAACCTTTCCCTTTTCCGGCGGGAAAAAATGGTACGCGGCCATGTGGTCCCAGCCCAAGAAGGGGCCGGATGAAGAGACTTGGAAACCCAAGGGAAGGCAACGGCCCACGGTAGGGCGGTTGCGTACCTGCCTTGGGAGACCGCACGGTTTTGCGTCCGGTCATGCCCGGCGTGCCCTTTCGCGAGGAACGTCCTTCCCGGCGGCTCGCCGGGGCGGCGGCTTGCGGCGGCTCGGCTCGGCAGGTCCGGCCTTACGGCAGGAAGGAATCTTTTCCGTTTTCCTTTTCCGTCTTTCCTGACAGGGTGTGTCCGGGGCTCTGCCGCTTCCTCCTCCTCCTCCTCCTCCTCCTACTACTACTACTACTATGTTTCTTTCCGGCCCGCTCCTATTGCAGGCGCATGATGATGATCCCGGTGGCGACGAGGACCACGGCGAGGAGTTTGACGGGCGAGAACTTTTCCCCGAGGAAGAGGATGGCGAGCAGCATTCCGAAAATGACCGACGTTTCGCGCAGGGCCGCCACCATCGCGATGGGAGCCTTGGTCATGGCCCACAGCGCTACCCCGTAGGAGCCGAGGCTGCACAGCCCGCCGAAGAGTCCTATTTTCCAGCGCTGCTTGAAGTAGGGGATATAGCTTTTGCGCTGTCTGAGCAGAAGGATGATGTTGATGGGGAAGGTGTTGATGACGTAGAGCCAGCACACGTAGCTGATGGGGTTGCCGCTGGCCCGCGCGCCGTAGCCGTCGAAGAGGGTGTAGCCCATGATCACCACGGCGGTGCCCACGGCGGCCAGCGCCCCGCTGATGTTGAAACGCCCGTTGCGGACGTTCTCGCGGGTCAGGACGAGCACGCCCGAGCACAGGCAGAGGATGCCGAGCCAGCCCGCCCACGACAGGTTGTGTCCGAAGAGCAGCATGGCGATGGACGTCAGCAGGGGGGCCGTACCGCGCATGATGGTGTAGGCGAAAGACATGTCCACCGTGCGGTAGGCCACCGCGATGCACAGGTAGTAGGCGATGTGCACCGAACACGAGCCCGCCAGAAAGATCAGGCTTTCCGGGGCCGGAAGCGGCAGGAAGGGCACGACGAAAAGAACGCCGACGCCACCGCCGAAGCAGTTGAGCCCGGTTTCGTAGAGCTTGTTGGTGCCGCCTTTGATGACGGCGTTCCACGAGGCGTGGAGCAGGGCCGCAACGAGGATCAGAAGAATGATATCCAGAGACATATCGCCATCCTGTGTTTGGCGGCACGCTAACGCCAAAAAAAGCGCTTGTACACCGTGTTTTTCAGCGAAAAACAGGCATACGGGCGCTTTTTCCTGTGGTTTTGCGTTCTTGGATTGTGACAATCAGGTTACGAAAAAGGCGGTGCGACGGAGGGGACCCGCCCCCGCGCACAGCCTGTCCAGACAACAGGCCCTTACTGAACCGGAACGGGCGCGCTTTCCTTGCAGGCGGGAAGCCGAGGGCGGAGGCGGGGCGGCGTTCGCCGGGATGTGCTCTTCCCTGCAAGGCGGCCTGCGGGCCA
>OFFP01001025.1_pt1 | contig 20626 bp, 21 predicted proteins | sample 1521431 | NCBI WGS metagenome assembly OFFP01 (sample SAMEA3504104, study PRJEB24116) | mouse gut metagenome | biome: mouse gut; feature: mouse-associated habitat; material: faeces | place: Denmark | collected 2011
CGCTCATAACCCGAAAAAATCAGTATCATCTCCTAAAACAGCCGCCCGCTCCGCTTCTTTCTGATAAATCTCGCTTTTCCCAATCCCTCCCGGCATTTCCCGCTTGCCGGAAAGCATATTATTTCTGTATAAATTCATCCAGCCCTTCGCGGAGCAACGCCACGCGCGCCCCAATTTCCTCAACCAAAGGAACAGAAAAATTCAAACGGATTGCATTTACATCCTGCCCATCCGGCCGATATGCGGAACCACTAATTGTTGTCAGCTTTTTCTCATCAATCAGATATTTTGCAAAAGCATCGCCGGAAACCCCCTCTGGCAAGTTCACCCATACAAAGAAACCGCCTTCGGGATGCGTCCATGTTGCCCTGCCCCCTAGTTCCTTTGCCAGCGCCTCCATCATTGCATCCCTCTTTTTCCGGTAAAGGTCACAGCAATCCTTGATATGCGCATCCAGATCATATTTTTCTATGTACCTTGCCGCAACGAGCTGGTTATACCCCGGGTTATTCAAATCCTGACATTGCTTTCCAATCGTCATTTTTGCCAGGACTTTTTTATCCGCAATCGCAAAGCCAAGGCGTACACCGGGCGTTACGATTTTGGAAAGGGATCCTGCAAAAATAACATGCCCTGTTGCATCCAGGCTCTTGATGGAAGGGATATATTCCCCGGAATAGCGCAGCTCAAAATAGGGGCTGTCCTCCAAAATCATGACATCATATTTTACGGCCAGTTCATACATCGCTTTTCTGCGCTCTAACGTGGTCTGGATCCCCATAGGGTTTTGGAAAGTAGGGATTGTATATATTACTTTCACATTTTTTTCCGTTTTCAGCGCTTCCTCCAATGCCTCTGGAATGATGCCATCCTCATCTGTTTTCACGCCGACAACATTACCCTCATAGCCCCAAAAAGTTGAAATTGCGCCCTGATAGCTATGTTCCTCTACCAGTACTGTATCCCCAACGTCCACAAAGCATTTGGTTACAAGGTCAATAACCTGCTGAGCTCCTGTAAACACTTGCAAATCGTCTGTTTCAGGATTGCCATTATGGTAACGCCCCATATATCTCTTTTTCAATGCATCCCGAAGCGTGCCCACGCCCTCCGTCACGCCATAAGAGAATAATGTTTTTACCATTTCAGGGTCGTTCATGCACTCCTCATACAGTTCCTTGGATATTTCCGCTATCTCTTTGACCGGGAATGTATCTACAGATGGGTTCCCTGCGCTTAAAGACTGTATCCCGGGCTGGCCATAGACCTTATATAATTCACGGATAATGGAAGGCTCCGCCGTAACCATCCGCTTTGCTAATTTTGTCATACTTCTGTGCTCCTTTCTTATCCCTTTTTTAGCTACACAAATCGATAATCACCTGTGCAAATATTTTTGCGCTCGTTACTAGTTCCTCTACAACGGCAAATTCGTCCGCACCGTGCATCCGGTTATTCGTGCCGGGCATCGTGCAGCCAAATGCCACGCCATTCTTCAGTTTATGGACATAGGTCGCACCACCGATTGCCATCGGTTTACCCGTCTGCCCGGTATACTGCGTATAGCATTTCAGCAGCACCTGCACAAAATGCGAATCCTCTGGGACATGGTGTGGACGGAACATGGATTTGTTTTCCATCTCAATGCCCGCTCTAGCCAGCCCTGCCTTCATCACATCCCGAAGGTTCCCATCTGTCGCGCACAACGGCGCACGGCAGTCAAAGGAGCCTTCCAGCCTTCCATTTCCATAGCACAACGTATCCAAGCAAATAGTCAGTTCCCCTGATCGTTCATCACTCATAGCTACTTCCGCTGCTTTGCCCTGCCAATCCCCATGCGGGAACAGCCTGTTCAAGCGCTTCAATTTCCGGAAGCCCTCGCTATCCGCTGCCGGAAGCCGGCCAACAAATCCCAACATCGCAGTCAAGGCATTATTCGCATCCGCCGGAAAAGCCGCATGGCCACTCCGCCCTGTCGCTGTTACCCGCAGGGAGCCATCCTCCTGCTTCTTCATTGCAAACCGGACGCCTGTTTCTGCTTCGCAAGCCGCAATCAAACACTCAATCCCTGTCGGGGCAAAGCCCTCTAAGACTGCCTCGGCCGCGCCCGGAATGACATTGACCTTCAGCCCGGCATTCAAACTGTAAATCCTGGGCATTTCGCCCTTTTCCTGCCATTTTGCCGTAAAGCCTGCCTGCAATCCGCCTTTCTCGATATTGATAACCGGGAAATCTGCATCCGGCGAAAACGTCATCGGTGCCTCCGGCTCCTTTTGGTAATAATACGCAATATCAGCGTGATTATTTTCCTCATCCGTCCCCAGAATCAACCTCACATTCTTTTTCAGAGGGACGCCCAAATCCTTCACCGCCTTCATGGCAAACAATGCCGCCATGGCAGGCCCTTTGTCATCAGCACTGCCCCTCCCGTATAACCGGCCGTCCTTTACAACCGGTTCAAACGGCATTGCCTCGATCCAATCATCGCCAGCCGGCACTACGTCCAAATGTGCCAGAATATCTAGCTGCCGCTCTCCCGCATTGAAATCTACCGTCCCGACATAGTTCTCATAATTCCGGACGGCAAATCCCATATCCGCAGCAATCCGCAAGGCCTCTCCCAATGCCTCCGCCGTTGCGCTTCCGAACGGCCTGCCGGGTTCTTCCGGCGTTTTGATGCTTTGGATCCGTATCAAACGGCATATTGCATCCAAAAAAGCCCCTCTATTCTCTTCAAAATATTGTTCCAATTCCTTTTGATACATTCATTGCCTCCCTCAAAGCATGCGCCCCGCTGCATTTTGGCATACCGCACTGCCAGATAGGCATAAGGGCGCCGCCTTTTTTCTGCCGCCTGGAAAAAGCGCTTCCTTGCTCCTTCGCTTTTATTCCGCATTTTCTTTAGTATATGGCATATTTATCCTTGGTTCTCAGCCTCCAGCTTTTTGAACCTCCTGCTACGCAGATAGAGCAGGAATGCCGCTGCCGCACCTACCAGGGCTAAGCAGATAAGGATCGTAAAATAATATCCATATGCCCTGTGCAGGTCATCCGCAAAAGTATCCAACAGCCAGCCATTGATGACAGGCAGTACGCTGTCTGTAAACTTAACGCCGATCATGCTGACAAATACGACTGCTGTGCCTGTCACCTTCAAAGGAAGATGCGCCTCATCCATCGTTGCCCACATCGTTGCTTTCGCCATACAGAGCACGAAGGAGTTCAGCAGGACGAATGCAATCGCAATCGCAACGATATTGGGGGTGCCCGCCTGCAAGCGGGAAATGATGAAGATCATTACTGCACAGATGCACAGGCAGATTGAATTCAGAAGCGCAGGGGAGCCAATCTTTTTTGCGATTGTGCCACCCAGAGGGCCACTGATGATCTTGATGCCGCCATCACGCATAATGGCAAAGAAGCCCGCCAATGTGAGTGCTGCACCCAAAACGCCAGTAAAATAAGGCGTCATATAAGTCTGGCATACATACAGACCATAAACGCCAGCTACTGTCAGCGCTACCATCCAAAGGCCTGGGTTTTTCAAGAGTGTAATCGTATCCCTGATATGGAATTTTTCTTCTTCCGCCTTTTGTTTTTCTTCCTCTGTCATCTCCGCAGTAGGCTCTGGTGCCTTTTCCTCATCCTTATAGAAAACTGCCACCAAAACAGCCGCAATTACGCAAAGCACGCCCATAGACATATGTGCAACCCGGTAGCCCCATACATGGTCTACAAACCTTGCGAACAGCGCCAATGCAATCATGTTGCCAATCGAAGCGATAACGCCCTGCGCAGATTCAAAAATGCCGTATGTCGTAGACTGCTCACTGCCGCCAACTACGCGAACCGCCTTCAGGATTGCAGGCCAGAACGCAAAGCCTGTAGTAAATCCGAATCCGCCCCATGCGACCAACTGAATCCAATAGGTGCTTACAAACATATTGGACAGCAGAACCAGCGGGAAATTACCCAGCAAGGAGATGACCAGTATTTTCTTGGTGCTGAATTTATCTGCAACCCAGCCGCCGAAAATCGTATTACAGTAACCGATTATGTAAGTAAATGTTGTCAAAAAAGCTAATTGCACGTTAGTACAGCCCATCGCTTCAATCATAGAATCGTACAGGACATACCGGATATAAGGCGGATTATATGCCGCCGCATAGCCAAAGGCCAAAGCAAAAAGCGATAACCATGGGAATTTATTTCTAGCTTTTTCCATAAATTCACCCCTTCTAAATTTATTGCCGCAGAGTTTTTTTTACAGCGAAAAAGATGTTTTTTCTCTCTGCGGCAATCACCTAAAAATAATTAAAATACGGTATCAAACGCGCCGTTTTATTTGCATTCCGCTCCTGCCAACAGGCAAAGGCGGTTTTTCGGGTTTGTTTTGCCTTTCTTTTCAAAAAACTCATCTACCAGCTTTGCCAGCGTTTCCGCATCAAATAAATCCGTATGTGCCGCAATGGCGCCCAGCATAACAAGGTTTGCGCCCTTTGGATTTTCACATTCATTGGCAATATCGCCCACAGGCACCCTCACGACCTTTACATCATTGCGGATTGGATAGCTTTCCGGGACTGCGCCTGCGTCTACCAGCAACAGTGCGCCCGGTTTCATATTTTCTTGGAACTTATCCACGGAAGCTACGTTCATCGCACAAAGAATGTCGATGCTTTTTACATAAGGGCTTGCAATCGGCCTTGCATCCAGCTTTACGTTGCAGTTTGCCGTACCGCCACGCATCTGGGAGCCATAAGAGGGATACCATGTTACATTCATCCCCAGCTTCATACCTGCTTCCGCTGCAATCATGCCTGTTGTCAAAATGCCTTGCCCGCCAAACCCGGAAAAAATCATTCCTGTCATCGTTTTTCCACCTCCTTAGTTATCCACAAAAACGCCCAGCGGCAGGTACTTTGTCGCCTCGGTATGCATATATTCTTTTGTCTGCACCGGCGTCATATGTAAATTCGTCGGGCAGGGAGCCAGTACTTCTACAAGGCTGAAGCCTTTTTCCTCCATCTGGTTCTCAAATGCTTTTTTTATCATGTCTTTTGCTTTTGTAGTACTTGCCGCATCATAAATTTCGCCCCTTGCCAGATATGCGATAGGCAGTTTGCCCAGGATATCGGCTACATTCAGCGTGCCGTACTTCGCCGGATCCTTGCCATGGACAGAGGACATCGTTTTTTCGCCCGGCAGGGAGGTCGGCGCCATCTGCCCGCCCGTCATGCCGTAAACCGTATTATTTACAACAATAACCGAGATATTCTCATTCCGTAGTGCCGCATGTAACAGTTCCGCGCTGCCAATGGAATATGCAGAACCATCACCCAGATATGCGCACGCAACATTTTCGGGGCGTACACGCTCATACCCACAAGCCGTGGGGATTGGCCTGCCGTGCGCCGCAACGATTGCATCAAAACGCATATTCGGCGTTCCCAAAGAACCGCAGGCAACATCATGCACTAGGACAAGGTTTTCGCTGATTCCCAGTTCCTCTGCCGCTTCCGCGATCAGTCTGGTCACTACGCCATGGCCACAGCCTGGGCACCAGCCGGATTGGTTTTGCAAGCCAACTCTTTCAGGTTTTTTCAGATTCATTTATTCTCCCTCCTTGCTGCCCATAAGCATTTTTCTGATTTCCGCAATAATTTCATCGGGATCGGGTACATCGAAGAAGGAACCCACAAACCCTACGGGATATTTGCAGCCCGTCGCCAGTTTCACATCGTCCACCATCTGGCCAAGGATATTGATTTCAACGGAAATAAACGCTTTTACATCCTTCAAGCCCTCAAATGCTTTTACAGGGAATGGCCAGAGCGTGATAGGGCGGATCAGGCCAGCCTTCAGCCCTTCTGCACGTGCCATCTCGACTGCTTCGCGGCAAATACGGGAGCTGCACCCATAAGCCACCAGGATCACCTCTGCGTCCTCAACCATATAGCTTTCCCAGCGTTGTTCGTTATCTGTCATTGTTTGATACTTATCGCTCAGCGTTATAGGATAATTCCTGTCATTATAGAATACATTTTTTGCCATCTTATGCGGGTCGTTGCCCTTGCAACCACGCAGCACCCAGCTTTGGCTGTTGATATCGTGTTCCTTAAATTCCGGCAGTTCCACGCCTTCCATCATCTGGCCGATTGCCGCATCAGAACCAATCAGGACGGGATGGCGGTATTTCTCGGAAAGGTCAAATGCCAGCGGCATCAGGTCGACGCTTTCCTGTACGGAAGAGGGCGCAAGCACGATCGTGCGGTAATCCCCAGGGCCGCCGCCTCTCGTCAGCTGCCAATAATCTCCCTGGCCCTGCGCAATGTCGCCCAAGCCAGACCCAATACGCATTACGTCAATAATGACGCCCGGAATATCATTTGCACAAAGATAGGAAATCCCCTCCTGCTTCAGAGTAAAGCCTGGGCCCGCAGAACTTGTCAGCGCCCTTGCCCCCGCACAGGATGCTCCCAAAAGCATATTGATGCCCGCCAATTCTGATTCTGTCTGCACGAATACCCCGCCAACTTCTTCCATCCGCCATGAAAGATATTCCAAAATCTCCGTCTGCGGCGTAATCGGATACCCGCTGTAAAAACGGCAGCCTGCGCGCAGAGCCGCTTCAGCAAGCGCTTCATTCCCTTTCATCAAAACTTTCTCACTCAATTCCGAACACCTCCTTATTCCTCAATTTCAAATACATAATCTGGACAAACACGATAACAAATTCCACAGCGGATGCATCTCTCATCATCCACAACCACTGTGTCATACAGTTTCCCTTCGTCCCTGACGAACGAGAGCGCCTTCTTCGGGCAGGATGCTACGCAGTAGCCACAGCTTTTACAACGCTCCGCGTCTATTTTTAGTTTGCTCATTCGTTATCTCCTCCTGTTCTGTTTAGAATACGATGCCAGCATGAAACCTTAAATCAGCCATCAAAACGGTGCTGCCAATTTTCTGTTTCAAAAAAATGCACCCTTTAGGCAGCCCCTAAATGGTGCTACCAATTTTATGCCTTAAAAAAATGCAGCCCCCTCTGCCGCTCATAAATGGTACTACCAATTGGATAGTTTTATATTAAATCTATCACAATCAATTGTCAATATACTTTCTTATTTTCAGCGGTATTCACAAAATATTCGACAAAAGATTGTGCATATATCCATACAAAAGCTGAGACTTCCAAAAAAGATTGACTTTTCCGCAGCCGCAAGATATAGTTAGAGAAAATGTAATCTCTGGGGCACTATGCAGATGACAATCACAAAGGGGCTTGGATATCATGAAGGAAGGAATTGCGGCCGAAGCAAATCCCAAAAACCAATCACAATATACCTATGTAATCGATCAGATCAAAAAAATGATCCTGACCGGCAAACTAACCATTGGCGACCGCCTGCCGCCTGAACGAGACCTGGCGCAAAAGTATAACGTTTCCCGCAATTCTGTCCGTGAAGCCATGCGGACTCTGCAAGCAATCGGCCTGCTAGAATGCAGGCAGGGTAGCGGGAATTATATCGTAAACAACCTGAAAGAACAACTTTCCGATTCTTTCTCCCTGATCTTCATGCTCGACCGTTGCAGCATGACAGACCTTACCTCCCTGCGGCGTACCTTTGAAGCAGAAACCCTTCGCGGAATCGTGTGGAAGGATGACCCTAATATTTGGAAACGCTTTGAAAACCTTGCCCACAAGATCCGTATTTCAAAAAGTATTGATGAAATCGAAGCGTTGGATGTAGAATTCCATATGCTTGTCGCTTCACTGGCAACAAACCCTATGATTCAATATTTGCAAATGTCCATCAATACCGCTTACCAGCAGAATGTGGAATTTCTCAATGTCACATACCCTCGTTGGAGCATCAATACGCTGGAACACGCACAGCAATACCAGCTGGATATTGTAAATGCCCTGCTCAGCAAAGATATCCCAACTATCGAAAGGGCTTTGTACAAGCATTACTCCTATATTAAAGATTATGATTTAGACATCGAAACCCTATATGAGGAATACCTTCGCAAAGGCAGCCCCAAGCCCAATGGGCAAAAGGCTTCTCCCTCGGAATAGCTTTCTGCCATGCCGCAACTACCAGCTTGTACATTTGCCGTTTGGCTTAAGGAACCAAACACCTTGGAGCATTGGCATCCTTAAGCCATACCGGCCTCCTGCAATGAATCGCCCTCTATTTACCTAACAAAATTCGTAAAAGTGATCACTTCCTGCTCTGGCGGCTGGATTCCGGCTTTTTCCGCCGCTTCTTTGCACTTTAGGAAATATGCCATATTTTTTCCTAAAATGTGCATAATCTGCACGCCTTCCTGATCCCGCAGCACTTCCTCCGGTGTTGTCCCATGTACCATATTCCAGTACCTTGAAGAAATGATAGGCATCTGCATCAGCCCGAAGTATTTATTCAGTTGATCCCATGTTGCAGTCGTCCCCGCCCTCCTTGCGGAAATGACCCCCGCCGCGGGCTTCAGCAGGAAGCGGTTCCCGCCTCCGCAAAAATCGGCATAAAATGCCCTGTCCAGAAATGAAGTGATTGCTCCGCCTGCCGCACCCCAGTGTACAGGCGTACCAAATACATATCCATCATAATCCCCTGCAATATCCAGAAATTCATTTACAGCATCGTCCATTATGCAAATATGCTTTTCTACACATTTTTTGCAAGCGATACACCCCGAAATCGGCTTCATGCCGATCCAGAATACATCTGTACCAATCCCCGCCTCATTCAGCGTTTTTGCCACCTCGCAAAGTGCCGTATAGGTACAGCCGCTTTTATGCGGGCTGCCGTTTACCAATAAAACCTTCATGCTCATCTTCCTTTCCCCAAATATGCCTTTGCCTGACGGCTGGATACGCAACCGTACCCCTTCTGCCAGGCAAAAGCCCAATGTTCCCTTACTCTGCTTCCAAACGGTTCACCCAGTCCAGAATTTCCCGTTCCGCATCCTCAATCTGGTTCCGCGAAATCGTCAAACCTTCCCGCATCTCTGCATCCGGTTCCAGCCGTGCGATTGTAGAAGGCGTACCCGCAAAGCTGCTGCCACCGTGCGTGCTGAAGGGGATGATTGTTTTGCCCCTGAGGTCATATGTGTCAAAAAATGTATACAGTATCATAGGCATATCACTCCACCATATCGGATAGCCAATAAAAATAGTGTCATACTGCTCCATATTCTGCACGCGCCCCTTGATTGCAGGCCGTGCATCTTCCTCCTGCTCCTCCGAAGCAAGGTCAACCAATGTTGTATGGTCAGTCGGGTAAGGCGTTTCCGGTTCTATGCGGAAAATATCCGCTCCTGCTGCTTCTGCAATCACCTGTGCCATATACTGTGTATTGCCAAGTACCTGCCCGTTTATGACAACTACACTGTTGTCCTCCTCCGTTGTCATGTTTTCGGCGTTTGCCGTTTCCGGCATAGAGAAATAAACAACTAACGGCTTCTTTGACGTTTGGGCAGCCGTTCCCTCAGCCACAGGGATATTTTGCTGTTCCTTTGCCGTTATTTGCAGGCTGTTTGCCCACTCTGACACTTCGTTCCCTGATGCACTGCTACGGAACCTCTGGCCTTCCTGCCAGTTACCTGTGCCTGCCAGTTCCGCAAGCAGCCTGCCGCTTTCACCAAGCCCAGAACTGGAAGATGTGCAGAAGGGAATGACCGTTTTCCCTGTGAAATCATTCGCGCGGACAAATCCATCCACAGGCCATGCCGCAATGCCCCACCAGATGGGATAACCAACGAATACCGTATCATAATCCGCCCAGTTCTCCACTGTTGTGCTTTCCAGTTCTACTGTCCGCAGGGATTCGTCCTCGTGCTCCCTGCTCACACGGCTGTTATCGTCTGTCCAGTTTAAGTCCTCAGAAGTATATGGTTCTTTTGGTGTGATTTCAAAAAGGTCTGCCTCCAAAACATCAGCAAGCTGCTCCGCCACCGCCTCGGTGCTGCCCGTTGCGGAATAATATGCTACCAGGACATTGCTCCCACTGTCCATTGGCGGCTGTTCCGGCTGATCCGCTGACAGGTAATTGCGCAAGATAGTTGCCATTTCAGCGCGGGTCGTGTTCCCTTTCGGGTCAAAACGGTTGCCCTCCTTGCCATTGACAATGCCGTTTGCCCTTGCCCAGTCTACAGCTGACGCCGCATATGCGGAAATACTCGTTTCATCCGCAAAATCCTGCCCTGCTGCCGATTCCGGTTTTCCGCTGTACCTCCAAAGGATTGCCGCAATCTGTTCACGGGTAATGGAATCCGCCGCGCCAAAGCGTCCGTCCGCATAACCGGAAACAATGCCGTTTTCCGCTGCCCACGTCGCAGCCGCCGCATAGCCCGCATCAGCCGCTACATCGGTGAAGCCCGCCGCTTGTGTGACTGCGGGGCTGCCGGATGCCCGGTATAATGCCGTCGCCAGCGTCGCCCGATCCGTATTTGTATTCGGGGAAAACACTGTTGCCCCCATGCCGTCCATCAGGTTATTTTGGCTGACATACTGTACCGCCCCGGCATACCATGCATTTGCCCTGACATCTGCAAATCCGGTACCCTCAGCCGCCCATGCCGCCGGAGCCAGTGCCAGCGTCATTACTACCGCCAAGGCAGTCGATAAAAGCCTTCTTCTTTTCATATCCATTCCTCCTTCACTTTCTTATTCTGCCGCTTGTTCTGCAAGCTGTTCATATTCCGCATCGGAAATGCGGCCAAACCATTCCAACCCTGTCAACTCCGGATTTGTATTCGCAGCAATATGCGCGAATTCCGTATCCGCACTGCCGCCATGCCAGTGCGTTTCCCCTGGCGGGCAAAATGCAACATCTCCAGGATACAGGATTTCTACAGGCTGCCCCTCGATCTGGTGGTAACCAATCCCGTCCGTTGCAATTAAAATCTGCCCGCCTTCATGCGTATGCCAGTTATTGATTACGCCCTTGCCAAACACGACATAATGCAATCCAGGCGCACCGGCCGCATTGCCCTCCTCCAAAAGGGATGATACATAGGCAGGGCCGCTGAATGTATCAAATCCTACCGCTTCCGCCGCACGTTGGAACATAAAAGCATTATCCTCTGTCGCCGTCCTGCTTTCAAATTCCATCGTTTCCAGATCTTCATACTGTTCATCTGTCACAGGCTCCTCCGGTTCCGTTTCCGCAGGGGAATAGGCTACGTCAAAAATCACCATCTGGGAAAACCAGCTATCAGGGACGGCGCCATGCCAGTGCTTGACACCCTCCGGGCATTCTACAACATCCCCTTTACGGATGATTTCGGCAGGTTTGCCTTCTTCCTGATAATAGCCCACGCCGCCCGTTACCATCAGCATCATGCCGCCGTGGCGGTGCCAGCCGCTCCTTGCCCCCGGTGCAAAAGTTATATTGTTGGTTGTCGGGAAATGGTAAACATCATCATTGGCAATCATCGGCGTAATATATGCCTCCCCTGTGAAAGTGTCGGAGTATATCTGCTGTCCCAACGGGAATGCTAAGTCCTCTGCGGAAAGCACAGCGCCTTCTGTCGTGCTGGCAGCTTTTTCTGCCGCATTACCTTCCAGCGTGGCATCCAGCCCCTCACTATTATCTGAACAGGCGGGCAAAGCAAACCCCATCAGCAAAGCAAGCAGTATATACGCTTTTTTCCCATTCATCTCTCCCACCTCCGTCAGTATTCGTAATCCGGCGCAAGCAATGCCATCAGTTCCTTGTCATGATGGTATGTCACCCTTGGTTCCATATCCAAAATCATCGTTGCGCCGCCCTCGCGGGTATACGGTTCCCATTCCGGCAACCCTTCCGCACTTGGAACGCCCGTTTTTGCAAAATTGATCCATGCCTGGCTGATTTGTTCTGCTAAAGCCTTTTCCTCCCCTGTGCCTTCCACACGGCGGAACACATAGGGAATCTCCGCGCCATGGTAGGAATTGCCGTATGTAAAGACATATGCATATACTGGTGAACCATTTTGGTCTGCCTTATGGGACATGATTTTGAGCAACGGCAGGCGGATTGTCGTGCTGTCCACCTGATCTGCAGTCAATTCAGGCTTATCCGGGTATGCTGTACGCAGTGCAGCCGCAATTTCTTCCGTCTGCACAACTGGTTCTGCCGGGAAAAACCCGCTCCATTCGTTCAAATTGCTCCCGATCAGCAGTGGAATGTCTTTTCCTGCTGCCGCAAAAGAATCCTCTGTTACAGGATTTGTCGGCAAGAAATTGCCGTCTACCACAGGCTCCCAGTCCATGGAATACCCGCCGCCCAAGGCTGCCGGGATTTGCAGTTCTTCACCCGTCTGCTGTAACGCCTCTGTTGCTGCCGTCTGCAAATCCTCTACGGGTATAGACTGGATTTCCTCGATATTTTCAGCCGAAATGCCAAGATTGTCCAATATATTCTCCGCAAGCCGTGTGCTGGATTCCTGCGTGTTAAACACAACGCCCATCGTTTCCGTTGCTCCGCTCTGGACGATTCCCTTGTGGAATAGTCCTTCCGCATTGGGTGAAGTCATCAGGGCCAGTATCTTTGCGCCGCCGCCGGATTGCCCGAAAAGCGTCACATTTTCAGGGTCTCCCCCGAAAGCCGCAATATTTTCCTGCACCCATTCCAGCGCCGCCGTAATGTCCGTGATCCCCACATTTGCAGAATCCTTATATTTTTCACCGTATGCAGATAAATCCAGATGTCCGAACACATTCAGCCTATGGTTGACCGAAACTACAACAACATCACCTTCGCGGCTGAGGTTTTCCCCATCATAACCTTCCTCGTTGGCTGTCCCTGTCGAAAACCCGCCGCCATGCAGCCACACCATGACAGGGCGTTTGCCCCCATCGTTTACGGCGGGCGTCCAAATGTTCAGGTTTTGGCAGTTATTATCGGTACCCGCCCGGTCGCCCTGTCCGCCGATGCCCGAGATGGAACCTTGCGGCGACATTGCACCATAGCTGTCTGCCACAAAAACACCTTCCCACGATTCTACAACTCCCGCTGGGACAAACCGCTCCGCAGCCTGCGCGTAAGGAATGCCCAAATAACGGTATATGCCGTTCTGTTCTATTCCTTGTACCTGTCCCGCAGCAGTCTGCACAACACCTTCCGGCAAATCCGCCGTATTAGCCTGCCCTCCATCCTGTTGCCCGCAGGCCGTAAAAGAAACTACCAGTATTCCCGCCAGAACAGCGGAAAAAACTGTTTTCCATTTTTTCATCCTGCTCCCTTCTTTCCGCGTCATTTTCTCTTTTGCAAGATCCAGCTTAATGCCGTTTCATCGTCAAATACCAACGTCCCGCCGCCATGATAGTTTGTAATCCCCCTGCTATGAAAGTATTCATCTGGTGGTATTTCCAATTTCAGTAGCGTTTTGATTTCTTCTCCTGTCCTTCCGGCAGCCTGATATGCTGCAAGCAGTCCATCGTATGCTGTCCGCGCTTTTTCAGATCCGTAATATTCGTCATGCTCCGCCATAAAGATATAAACTGCGACAGCCTCCTCTGCTAAAGGCATATAACCCCCATCCCACTGTGACGCGCAATGGAGATATGCTGTATAAAGCTCCGGCCTCATGGATACTGCGCGGGACATCGTTTCCCCGCCAGCGGAAAAGCCTGCGGCATAGACCCTGTCATGGTCTACGGCAAAATTTTCAAGGAAATGCTCCGTCAGCGCAACCGCTTGCTTTGCAGAAATTTCTCCCCAATCTGTCAGTTGGGCGGAAACAACAATCATATCTTCGTCCTGCCCCACCCAAGCCTGCACACCGTTCCAATCCAGATTGCGCCCGGCAGATTCCTCCCCAAACCACATCCTGTCATATCCCGGCATCGTCATGACCAAAGGATAGCTCCTTTTTTCGCTGTATCCTTCCGGCAGGTAATAGCTGAAATGGATTTCCCCCTCCGCACTTTCTAAAACCTGTCCTGAAAAAAAACTTTCTTTTTCTAACGAGGTCTTTGTTTCAGCTTGGACGATTGGGGCGGCATCTTCCCCTTGCCACCCCGTATCCGTACAAGCGGCAAGAACCAAGCCTAAAGCCAGCATACATGGCAACATCTGCATCATAAGCCTCCTTATTTCCACGCGCTTGCCCAATCCGCAATCTCCGCTTCATCCGTACCGCTGCGGAACCTCTGGCCTTCCTGCCAATCGCCCGTGCCTGCCAGCTCTGCAAGCAGCCTGCCGCTTTCACCAATCCCTGAGCTAGCGGAAGTGCAGAAAGGAATCACCGTTTTCCCTGTAAAATCATTTGCATCCACAAAGCCATCCATAGGCCATGCCGCGATACCCCACCAAATGGGATAGCCGATAAACACTGTATCGTAAGACCCCCAGTTTTCCACCGAGGTGCTTTCCAACGCCACCACCCGCAGGGATTCATCCTCATGCTCACGGGTTACGCGGCTGTTTTCCTCTGTCCAGTCCAAATCCTCCGAGGTATAAGGCTCCGTAGGCGCAATTTCAAAAATATCCGCCTCCAATGTTTCCGCAATGGTTTCCGCTACAGCTTCCGTACTGCCTGTCGCGGAATAATAAACCACCAGCGTACTGCCGCCTTCCTCATCTACAACGATCTCTTTCGCCTGCTCCATTTCATCCTCCGTTACCTGTGGGGTTTCCTGTACGGGCGTTTCCTGCCCATTTCCGCAGGCAGCCAGCGCAAGCGCCATAACCGCCAAAGGCGCCGCGAGTTTTTTCCAGAAATATTTTTTCATATTCATCATCTCCTAACCGCTCATTCCGCCGCATTTTCCTGAATCCAGCCTTCCAGATGGTCAGCAACTACATCGTTGTTCAAATCCTGGAACATAAAGTGATCGTTGCCGGTGATCCCTTCTTCGGGCAGATGCACCACCGTGCTGTTCCCGCCTGCCGCTGTATAAGCCTCTGTGAAGGTGTCCGCGCTGGAGGCCATCATGCTCCACATACCTGCCGCCGGAACGTCGGTGAATTCCTGACCGATGTAGTCACCATAGTAGAACGTAACGGGGATGTTTTTCTCCAGAAGGGCGGCATAGTCCTCGCTGTCCACCATGGGAGCCATACCCGGTTCGATAGCCACGATTGCGGCAATGTGGTCGGTATATCGGGCAGTTTCCCAACCGGGCATCCCGCCCTGGGAATGGGTGACAAGAACAGAATCCTTCCCGGTCCGCGCATAGACCTCATCAATCGTTGCCGCTACCGCCTGGGCCACCACGGTCGTGTCAATGTTCTGATCGCCGTTGGCGGAATCCATAGCGGTGTCCGGGGTCATCTGACGGAAGAACTGTTCCAGCACATCCTCTCCCGTGGGGAACTGAGAACCCTCGTTGTAGGTGAAAGCATTGTCCAGATAAGTGCCGATGCGGAACTGGGTGTACCAGGTCTGGTCAGAGGGTTCGGTGCTGATGGTCCCGGCCACGGAGGTCTGTCCGGCCTCCCCGCAGCGGGGCTGGTCAATGAGGAACACGCTGTGGCCCATCCGCAGGAACAGGTCAGACCAACCGGGGCGTCCGTCCGGGGTGGTCATCCAGCCCATGCGGGACTGACCGTAGCCGTGGAGGAACACCATGGGCAGACCGCTCTCCTCTGCCGGAATCTGATAGAATACATTGGCGTGATCCACATGGGAGGTGGAACCTTCCCTGGACATATAGTAGTTGGAAACGTCAAAGGTCCCATCAGAGGTCAGCACCGTGCCTCCGGCGGAGAACATCCCTTGCTCGGCGATCACCAGCGCACCATCGGGAAGCTGGGAGCCGGCATCCTGCTGGGTTTCGCCCTGCGGTCCATCGGGCGTGGTAGCCGACGTACCGTCATTGGCGGGAGTGCTGGCACACCCGGCCAGCAGGGAGAGGATCGTGGCTGCGGTTAAAAGCAGCGCCCAAATACGTTTCATTTTTTTCATGGTGGGAAACCTCCTGTTTTACGATTTTTGTACCGCCGAACACCTGGGACATCTCCATCGTGTCCAGCGCATTGTCCAGTGCCTGCACCTCGGATGCTGTCAGCACAGTATCCGCCGATCCTGCGTTCTCCCGCATCCGTTCCAGCTTGCGGGTGCCGGGAATGGGGACGATATAGGGTTTCTTGCGCAGCATCCATGCCAAGGAGATCTGCGCGGGTGTGGCCTGCTTTTCCTCCGCCAGCCGGTGGAGCAATTCCAGCAGCGCCCGGTTCTGCTCCATGCCCTCCGGGGTAAACTGCGGCATGACGCTCCGGTAATCTGTCCCGGCTTCAAACTTGGTTTCCTTTCCGTACCGCGCGGATAGGAGGCCGTTTGCCAGCGGGGAGAACGCCACATAGCCGATGCCCAGCTCCTCCAGAACCGGGAACAGGCTCTCGTACCACCGCGCCATCATGGAGTAGCGGTTCTGGATCGCCGTTACCGGGCAGACGGCGTGGGCGCGGCGGATGGTGTCCTCCATCGCTTCGGACAGGCCCCAATGGGTGATTTTGCCCTCCCGGATCAGATCGGCCATTACCCCGGCCACTTCCTCCACCGGCACATTGGGATCGGCCCGGTGCTGGTAGTAGAGGTCAATGTGGTCTGTCCCCAGCCGCCGCAAGGACGCTTCCACCGAGGCGCGGATGACTTCTGGGCGGGAGTCCGGCACAAGAGGCTTGTTCACCGCCGTGCTGCCCATGTCAAAATGGATGCCGAACTTGGTGGCGATGACCACCCGCTCCCGCCGCGACCGCAGCGCGGCTCCCACCAATTCCTCGTTGTGGTGGGGATCGTCCGCCGTTCCGTAGACCTCGGCGGTGTCGAAGAAGGCATATCCCATATCCGCCGCCTGCTGGATCAAGCGGATGGCCTCGGTTCGATCTGTGGGCGCACCGTAGGCATGGGAGAAACCCATGCACCCAAGGCCAAGGGCTGAAACCTTCAAATCGCGCCCTAATACTCGCTGTTCCATCGTGATTCCTTTCTGCTGTGATTGCTGTTGTTCCTTGCTACAATCTGATTTTAACGCACGGAGGCAGAAAACAGAAGTCTCGATTAGTTCATCAGTATCAAGTCAAAGGTTGACACTGATATGCATCAAAAAAGGCTGAGGTTCCACAGCCTCAGCCTTTTTATCTGCCATATTTTATTTCAGAACGCTATACTGCTCCTCGTCTACCGCCTCACACCACTCGGTCCGTCCACCCTCGCCGGGGACCTCTATGGCCAAGTGCTGGAACCAGGAATCCTTGGCCGCACCGTGCCAGTGCTTCACGCCGGCGGGGATGTTCACTACGTCACCGGGGCGCAGCTCTCTCGGCTCCTGGCCCCATTCCTGATACCAGCCCCGGCCGCTGACGCAGACCAGCATCTGTCCGCCGCCGTCCTGGGCGTGATGGATGTGCCAGTTGTTCCGGCACCCCGGTTCAAAGGTCACGTTGAATACCGGCACCTGCTCTTTGGACAGCGGTGCAAGGTAGCTCTGCCCAATGAAATATTGGGCGAAAGCGTCATTCTTCTCCCCCACCGGGAAGCAGGACAGCCGGCCCGGGTCTACGCCATCATCCTCGCCGTAGACCTCCTGGATCAGCGGGAAGGTACTCCACGCCTTGGGCCAGCCGCAGTAAAAGGCAAGCTGGGTCACAATTTCCACGGCCTCCTGCTTGGTGACGCCGTGGGCCTTGCCCAAGTTGAGGTGAGATTTCAGTTGGGGATACAGCCCCGCCGAGAACAGTGCCGCAATGGTAATCATGCTGCGGTCACGGGGAGAGAGCTGGTCCTCCCTTGACCAGACCTCACCAAAGAGAACATCATCGTTCAGTTCCGCAAATTTCGGGGCGAGATCACCCAAGCGGTCGCGGCCCGCTGTTTGCTTTTCTGCCATAGCGAATAATCCTTTCTTTATTTCAGCTTCCCGCCGTCCTGGAACGCTTTTCCTACGACCTCGCCCATCTTGACATAGGTGTTGCCGCAGGGGTCAAAGGAAATGGCTTGCAGCTTGGCGGCATCAATTTTACCGTCCGCGCCCAGCACCTTTTCATCCGCGCTGATGCCCACGATCTGGCCGATGATGTTGCCGTCCTCGCTCACCTTGAGCAGCCTGCATTCCAAGGCAACCGGAAATTCGTCAATCAACGGCGCGTCCACCGCTTCGCTCCGGGTGGTATGCAGTCCGGCCTTGGCCAGCTTATCCGGTTCCTGATTGGCGGACACCAGCCCCACATAGTCCGCCTCCACCACATGGGCGGCATCGGCAAAGCTGACGGTGAACGCGCCCCTTGCCTTGATGTTCTTGGTGGTCTTGTGTCCCGCGCTCAGACAGAGGACTACCTTATCCCGGTCATACAGACCGCCCCAGGCGGCGTTCATCGCGTCCGCTTTCCCGTTCTCATCGTAAGTGCCGATAATCAGCACCGGCAGAGGAAAGAACCAAGGGTTGCTTCCAAAATGTTTTCTCATAGTGATCCTCCGTTTCGTTATGATAAGCCGAGTATAGACCATAAAGCCTACTCCATGTCAAGAGTGTTCGGAAATTTTTCAGACTTTCGTATACCGCAGCCACAGAGCATCATCATCCAGCTTTTCTACGGCTTTCGAATGAAATACCGCCGGAAGCCGTTCCGGGAGGAACGCTGGTTTCTCAAACAGGGATGCCGCCGTTCGGTTCCCGTCCGCTGTGGGGGCGAGGATGATACTCAACTCATCAATCAGATCCTCCTGGGCGAAAGACCAGTTCATCTGACCGCCGCCCGCCAGCATCAGCCGGTCAATTTGAAACAGCGTTTTCAGTTTGCCCAGCAGCAGGGTACAGTCCAGCCGGTCCTTCCCGGCGAACACATAGGACACATCCACTTTCCGCAGATAGGCCAGATATTCATTAGAAACCTGTTCCGTAAGGACTTCGATCACATGGGCTTTCGGACGGCCTCGCTTTTCCACATACTTGTCATTCCATCCCAATATCCCCTGGGGGTCCACTGATACAATGAAGTTGTGAACGTCGGACGGGGCCGCATAGTCCTCGTGGGGCCAGACGGTTTCGCAGGCAGGCAGCACCGCCGGAGCGAGGCCATCGGAGTAGGTTTCCGCCATGGTGGTTGTGCCATAGATGGTGGCCTGACAATCGAAAGTCGTGCGCAGTTGCCCGTAGGCTTTGGCGCAGGCGGCGGACATACACGCCCCGTCAATCTTCCCATCCAGCGCCATCAGGATATGGCACACCACATAGGGGCGATTTGTTGATTCCATGATCTTCTCCTTTTTAGCTGTCGGCAAAAATATTGGTTATCCAGGCTGTCACATCATCAGTGCTGCTGGCTACGTCATTCCGGGACAGCACCAGCGCATTATCATAGACCGATGCGTCAGGCTGCAATTCAGCAATCGTCTCCACAGTGCGGGATGCGCGGCTGCCTCCGTGGGTGATGAAAGGGATAATGGTTTTCGAGCTGAAATCGTAGGATTCCAGAAAACTGTAAACCGGCATAGGCAGGTCGGCCCACCAGTTGGGATACCCCAGCAGGATTATATCGTACTGCTCAAAATCCTCCACCTGGGTGGACAGCTCCGGCCTGACAGCCTCCGCCTTTTCCTCGCTGGCCTGATCTACCAGAGGCTCGTGATCCAGCGGATAGGGGGCAACGGTTTCAATGCGGAACAGATCGCCGCCAATGGAATCCTGGATCAATTCCGCTACATACTGGGTATTGCCCAGCTTTTCCCCCTCGCTGACCACAATACTGGCACTGGCAACAGCGTCCACACCAGTGGTATCCACATCCTCCGGCACCGAGAAATACGCAATCAAAATCCGTTGATCCTGCGTGTCCGCTGGTGGAGGCGTATCGGTTTCCTGCTGACCGGGGACCGTTCCTGTTTCCGGCCTTTGGTCCTGGCTGCTTGCTGCCGGTGTATCCCGTCCTGATGAACTGCATCCAGTTATAGCGCATACAAGCAGCAAGCACATAAGGATGGATAAGAGTTTTCTCATTGAAATCATTCTTCCTTTTCTGTAATCGTTATGGAACTGCCATATTCCTCAAAGACGGAAATATCGGATGTGATCCTCCCAATCGTCACCACTTCCACAATCGTCTGTTCCAGATGGTCACTGTAGAAAATCGCTACGGAGGGTCCCTCATACCAATAGGCCAGCCCACCCCGCTCGTAGTTCCGTGTCCGCTCCGCTGTATCAGGAATTTGTTCCGGCAGGTCAAAGGCACGGGCAAAACCAGGGGCAGGATGCCACAGGTCCACCGTCAGCGGCAACATGGCCGAAACCGCCCGCGCCGTCTCATTGTCAAAAAGCACGCCCTCCAGGACAGTTTCACCGGCAGTTATTGTAATTTCCGTCAGGACAGGTTCCTCCGGCGGAGGGGTATTCATAGCGGGCACTTCTGCTTCCTCCCATGTCTGACCGCCGCAGGCAGCAAAGCTCAGCAACAGCAGCAAGCCCGTCAGACCTGCGGCGGTTTTTGAGATACAGGCTTTCTTCACCGGCACTCATTCAAGATTTCAAGAATCTCCTCGTGGGTCAGCTTCTTGCAGCACCCGGCGGTAATGTTTGTGGAATCGGCCACCGCCTTAAAATCTGTGTTGGGGTCAATGCCCTTCTCGGTAAAGCTGGCAGGCAGGCCGATCTCCTTGATAAAGTCCGCCAGCGCCGCCACACCCGCCCGGGCGGTCT
>OFFP01001027.1_pt1 | contig 20568 bp, 17 predicted proteins | sample 1521431 | NCBI WGS metagenome assembly OFFP01 (sample SAMEA3504104, study PRJEB24116) | mouse gut metagenome | biome: mouse gut; feature: mouse-associated habitat; material: faeces | place: Denmark | collected 2011
ACGGCGCAGCCTGCCGGGTTGTTTTTTTGTTCCGGGAGAACAACGGACCAGAGAATACTTTTTTGAATATTCAAAATAGTTTGGAAATATATTAATTGTTTTGAATTGAAAATCTTTTTGTATATATCTGTGTTGAGTTTTGGCTAAAAAAGAAAAATTGAATTATTTTCTCAACACAGCAATATGAAGATTGTATTTTTGTGAAATTGTGGTACTATATATTGCATAAAACCTTTATTGCCGTAAGGAGGGGCAAATCGCCGCACAGTTTTTGGGAATGCGGCAGAAGGATTATGAAAAATTGTAACGTGGTTTTTTGGAGGGCGCGGAAAATGGAGGAGACGGGTTCTCCGCAGATTCAAAGGAGGAAGTATGCAGGTAAAGAAAAGAGTGAAAAGAATTTGTGCCATGCTTTTGGCTGTTTGCCTGACGATTACAGCGGGTGGAGCAGGAAACATAAAGGCACAGGCGGCAGAGAAAGCGTCGAGGTATACGAATATGGCGCGTATGGCGGGTGTTACGGCAACGTCTGACAGTACGGAAAATAGCAGCTTGACAGCAGACAAGGCAATCGACGGGGATACGGTAAACCGGCCGTCGCGCTGGTCAAGCGCAAATGATGAAGAAAACCATGCGCATTGGCTGATGCTTGCGTTCCCGCAGGAAATTAAGGCGTACAGCGTACAGATTTATTGGGAGCAGAGAAATGCGGAAATTTATGAAGTGGAATCATCCCTGGACGGAGAAAGCTGGCAGACGATTCAGCGGTTTGAGCAGATCCCTGCCGACAAGCATCAGGAAATCGTGTTCGACGAAGCGGTTACTATGAAGTATATCCGTTTGAGGACTGAAAAGATGTGCATCGATCAGAATGTAGACGTGATGTTTTTGTATTACCAGAATGTGTCGCTGTATGAGTTTGAAGTATACGGCGAACTGGCGCCAACCTACCATATCGAGATTCAGAACGTGGCCAGAAAAGAAGGCGTCACAGCTTCGGCAGATACTTCGGAACCGGAGTCACTCTCGCCGGACAAAGTGATTGACGGCGATACGGTGACAAGGACATCCCGCTGGTCCAGTGAAAATAACTGGGAGGATAATAATCACTGGATATGCCTGGCATTTCCGCAGGTGGAACGTATTCACAGCGTAAAATTGTTCTGGGAACAGACAAATGCCGAAATATATGCCATAGAAGGCTCTATGGATGGGGAAAACTGGCAGATTATTAAGAAAATGGAGCAGATGCCCGAGGATACGGAACAGGAAATTGCGTTTGACGAGCCTGCCACGTTGAAATATCTTCGATTAAGGACCGAAAAAATGAATGTGGATCCGGACGTCAATGTGATGTTCCAGTATTACCAGAACGTATCCCTTTACGAGATAGAGGTATACGGGGAAGTCCGTGTGGAAGACCGCCCGGTGATTAATTTATCCCGGATCAAAGGTGTCGTAGCGACATCTGACAGCAATGAAAAGCCGGAACTTCCTGCAGAGCTTGCGATTGACGGGGATACCAGTTACAAATCCCGCTGGTCGAGCGCAAATGACTGGGAAAACCACAACCACTGGATCCAGCTTGAATTTCCGCTGGCCATACAGGCGCAGTCGGCGACTGTTTTGTGGGAGAAATGCAATGCGGAAATTTATGCGTTGGAGTATTCCCAGGATGGGGAAAACTGGACGTTAATCCGCGGTTTTGATACCATACCCGATCCTCTGGCGCAGGAAATTATATTTGACGAGATAATTTCCATGAAATATATCCGCCTGCGTACGGAAAAAATGTGCACGGATGAAAACGTGGATATCTATTTCCCGTATCATCAGAACGTATCTATTTATGAATTTGAAGTTTACGGGGAAGATCCTTACAAAGAATTTAATGCGGTTGTAGCGGATTTGGAGGCGTCGGTAATAGAAACAAATGAAGACGGCGGCAGGAGCCTTCCCGCGCCGCACGTACCGGAAGGTTATGAGATTTCGCTGATGGGAGCGGATTATGAGCAGGTGATCGGCGACGACGGTACGATATACGATACGATTGAAGACAAGACGGTTACGGTAGGATATCTTGTTTCCAAGGACGGCTACAGCGCAGAGAGCGCCCCGTTTGAATTACAGGTGCCGGCGTCTGTGGAACCGCTTGTACAGGAACCGAACGCAAGGCCGTCCGTTATTCCGGAAATTGCCGAATGGCGCGGCAGTACGGGGAATTTTACCGCGGCAGAGGGAGCGCGGATTGTACTTGGCAGTTCGGCGCTTTTGGATGTGGCAAACGAATTTGCAGCAGATTATAAAGATATTACCGGGAACGCCATTTCTGTAGTGGAAGGCGCGGAAGCTGACGTGCGAAGCGGAGATTTTTATCTGGGACTGTCCGCGCAGACAAACGGGCTGGGGGAAGAAGGATATTTCTGCCAGGTGACGGACAAAGCCGCCCTTTACGGGGAAGATCCGGTTGGCGTATACTGGGGCACGCGCAGTCTTTTGCAGATTTTAAAGCAGACAGGGAATAAAATTCCCAGAGGCGAAATGCGCGATTATCCGAAGTATGAGGTGAGGGGATTTGGAATCGACGTCGGGCGCCAGACCATTTCTTTAAACATGCTGACTGAAATTGCTAAAACTATGTCCTGGTACAAGATGAACGATTTGTCCGTACATTTAAACGATAACGAAATTTTAGGCTATTCCGGCAAAGACGATACGGTAGAACATGCTCTGACGGCGTATTCGGGCTTTCGGCTTGAGTCTTCTATCCAGAACAGCGAAGGCAAAAAGCTGACGAGTGAAGATATGTTCTATACGAAAGACGGGTTCCGTGATTTTATCCAGGATTCCCGCAAAATCGGCGTCCATATTACGCCGGAAATTGACAGCCCGGCGCATTCGCTGGCGATTACAAAGGTATTTCCGGAATATGCTTTTCAGACGGCGCCGCATGCGGTGGATCAGATTGATTTAAGCCAGCCGGGCGCGGTGGAGCAGATGGTAAGCCTGTACGAAGAATATATCGGCGGCGAAAATCCGGTATTTGATCGGGATACGACCGTGCATATCGGTATGGACGAATACTTCGGCAACGGTGAAAATTACCGCCAGTACGGCAATACGTTAATTGATCTGTTAGACAAAAGGACAGTGCGTATGTGGGGCAGCTTAAGCAATATCAGGGGTGCGACCAAGGTGTCCAATGAGGACGTGCAGATGAATATCTGGCATACCATGTGGGCGAACCCGAAGGATATGTACGATCAGGGATATGGTTTGATTAACTCGCAGAACCGCTGCCTGTATATTATCCCCGGCGGCGGATGGGATTACCTGGAACCGGACGCTCTGTACGAAGAGTGGATTCCGAACCTGTTTGTAGATTCCCAGAACAACAAGATTACCTACAATATCCCGGCTTATTCCAAGCAGATGTTAGGCGGAGCTTACCATATGTGGCACGATTTGTCCGGAAACATTGATTACGGGCTGACGGAATCCGATTCCTTTGACCGTTTCTATCAGCCGCTTCCTGTTATCAGCGAAAAGCTGTGGGCCGAAGGGCAGGACAAGACATATGAAGAATTGACGGAAACGGCCGAAAAAACAGGTTTAGCGCCAAACAGCAACCCGTATGCCAAAGCAAAATCCCAAACGCCGGTTATATTAAAATATGACTTCGACGAAGAACTTTGCAAGGACAGTTCCGGCAACGGTTACGACGCGGTTTCGTTTACCGGGGAAACGGCGCAGGGAAAACGCGGCAGCGCCCTTGTATTGGACAACGGCACGGCCGTTACAACGCCGCTTGACATTTTAGGGCCGGATTATACCGTGTCCTTCTGGATAAACCGCAGGGAAAATGCAAAAGACGGCGAACAGATTTTGTTTGAAGCAAATTCGACTCCGTACGGCAAAGAAGGCTCTGAGGAAATGTGCCATACATACCAGTTTAAGGCAGTGCAGAAAGAGACCGGAAAAGTCGGGTTTTCCAGGGAAAATTATGATTATTCCTTTGATTATACGCTTCCGGAGGGAGAATGGGTTTACCTGACAGTAGAAGGAAAGCAAAATATTACAAAGCTGTACGCAAACGGCGAATTGGTATCCACGCTCGGATCCGACGCTACCTGGGAAACGTACGCTACGTTCCCGTTCCCATTAAAGCGGATAGGTTCCGGGGAAAACGGTTTTGAAGGCATGATTGACAAGCTTACCGTAACGGACGGTACGATATCCCTTACGGCGGATCCGACGGCTTTGAAAGAAAAGCTTGAGGAAGCAAAGGCCATTCCTGCGGACGATTATACAAAAGACAGTTATGATGTGCTTGCTGCAGCGATAGAACGCGCAGAGGACGCGGCAGACGGCATCGATTTGTTCCAATTTGAAGCAGACGAACTGACGGAGGCGCTTTCCGCGGCGATCGAAGGGCTGGTAAAACGCGATATACTGCAGGAAGCCGTTGATGCGGCGGAAGCGGCAAAAGAAGCGGCAAAAGCAGCCAGCCAGGCGGCGGCAGACGCGCAGGGCAAGGCGGAGGAAGCTCAGGAGAAAGCAGAAGAAGCGGCAGGCACGGCGGAAGATGCGGCAAGAGAGGCGAACGCGGCAGAGACGGCGGCAAAAGCAGCCCAGGAAAAAGCCGATGAAGCAAAACAGGCGGCCCAGGCGGCCCAGGAAGCAGCCGGCGCAGACTCTGCAGCGGCCATAGACGCCAAGGAAAAAGCAAAAGCAGCTCAAGAAGCGGCAGACCAGGCGAAATCAGAGGCAAAGGATGCCAAAGATAAAGCCGAAACAGCGGCGTCCGCGGCAAAAACCTCCCAGGATGCCGCCGATACCGCCAAAACAGAAGCCCAGGCGGCAGCCAGGGCGGCAAAGGAAGCAAAGGATGCCGTCGATCTTGCAAAAGAAGACGCGGTTGCGGCAAAAAATGCAGCGACAGCGGCGCAGTCTAAGGCGGAAGAAGCGCGGATTGCCACGGAACGCGCGCAGCTGGAAGCAGAAAATGCAAAACAGGTGGCGCTTGCAGCTAAGGAAGCGGCAGCGGCAACGGTAACGGCAGCTCAGGCGCTTGCCAATTTAGCGGATCTTGCGGCGTCTAACGCTAAGCTTCAGGCAGACAGAGCCGTGGAGGCAAAAGAGGCGGCGGCCGAGGCGGCAAGGCGTGCCGAAGCAGCCCAAAAAGAAGCGCAGGAATTGTTAAAACAGGCAAAAGAAGAAGCAAACGCAAGGCTTTTAGAAGCACAGCAGCTGCTTATTCAGGCACAGAAGGAAGCCCAGGATAAGCTTGCGGCTGCGCAGCAGGCGCGCGAGGAATCGGCAAAATTGGCGCAGGATATGGCGAATCTCTTTGGGATTACGAAGTTTAAGGAGTCAAGAGTCGGTATCCGCTCATTGAAAGGCGCGAAGCAGTCGGCGACTGTGACATGGAAGAAAACAGAAGGGGCAGACGGCTATGTAATCTGCTACGCTGCAAAGTCCTGTTTTGAAAAAGCAAAAACGGTCCGGGTAAAAGGAAGCGCGAAAACGGCGAAAGCCATCCGAAAATTAAAGAGTAAACAGACCTACTATGTAAAGGTCAAAGCTTACCGGAACGTGAATGGAACGACAATTTACAGCAAATACAGCGCAAAGAAAAAAGTAAAAGTGAAATAAAACGCCAGTTGAAAGCGGGTGGAGGGCAAAACGTCCTCCGCCTGTTTTTTTGGGTAATTTTGGCAATGGGCCTGAGCCGGGCGGAAGTTGTGGGAGGAAAATAAATGGTTGCTATTTTAAATTTTATTATGTAAACTATATCTATATGTAAAAATGCTTTTATGAGCGACGCAAAAGAAATACCGAGAGGAGAGTTATATGAAAAAAGCAATCAATCAATCGTTACTGACCCTGATTTTAAACGGGATTTCCATCCTTACCCTGATTTTGATGGTGATATCCCTGATTTCCTATAGCGGGGCCAGTAAAAAGCTGGAGACGGCCAATGAAAACCGTTTTCTGCTGACTTATAACGCAAACCGTTTTATGAACGGTTCCGCTTATCTGACAAACGAGGTGCGTGCATTTGCCGCAACGGGGGACAAAGCGCACTACGACAATTACTGGAATGAAATCAATAATCTGAAAAACCGGGATTTGGGCGTAGAAGCCATGCAAAAGATCGGGATAACCGAAGACGAGCAGGGCATGATCGATGAAATGTCGGGTCTTTCCAACCAGTTGGTGCCGTTGGAAGAGGAAGCCATGGAAAACGTACAGTCCGGACGGATGCAGCAGGCTCTGGATTATGTTTATGGAAAAGAATACCAGGACGCCATTACCAAAATCAACGCGTTAAAGGAACAGTTTTTGGAAGCCCTTGATACCAGATCCCTGGCGTCCGTACAGGAATTGACCGCACTGTTAAACCGGATTAAAACATTTATGTTTGCCGCTTTGATTTTGATAGCGTTGATGCAGCTTATGAATATGATTGTTGTAAGAAGGCAGCTGCTGCGCCCGGTGCTTGCTATCCGGGATCAGATGGTAGAGATTTCAGGCGGGAATCTTTCGGCCGGGTTTGCGCTGCAGCCGGATACGTCTGAAGTCGGCATGCTGGTGCAGTCAATCCATGAAACCAAACATGAACTGAAGAAATACATAGGCGATATTGATTACAAACTGAAACAGATGGCGTCCGGAAATATGGATCTGGCAATCGAGAGCGATTACCGCGGCGAATTTCTGCCAATCCAGGAAGCGATGCGTGAAATTTTGGATGCGCTGAATGAAACGCTGCTGCAAATCAATATTACTTCCAGCCGGGTATCCAAAGAAGCCCAGAGGATGTCAAATGAAGCGCAGACGCTTTCCCAGGGGGCAATTGAGCAGGCGTCCGCCGTAGAACGCCTTTCTGAAAGTATCCATGAACTTTCCGGGCAGGTAGACAGTACCTCGGCGGACGCCGAAGAGGCAAGGGAATCTACAACAGACGCGGCCGAGCAGCTTGCGGTCTGCAATCAGAAAATGCAGGATTTAAAAGTAGCTATCGGGGATATTTCCAAAGCTTCGCAGAAAATCGGGGGCATCATAAAAACGATTGAAGATATTTCATTCCAGACGAATATTCTGGCGCTCAATGCCGCCGTGGAAGCCGCGCGTGCCGGGGAAGCGGGAAAAGGGTTTGCTATTGTGGCGGATGAGGTGCAAAGCCTTGCAATTAAGAGTTCCGCAGCAGCGAAAGATATTACCGGGCTGATTGAAAATTCCATTCAGCTGGTGGAGCAGGGGGCGGATTTGTCTGTCGCTACAACGGAATCTCTGGCAACGGGCGTGTCAGGCGCGCAGAAATCAACCCAACTGGTAGAGCGGATTGCGGAATCTGCCATGCAGCAGTCGCAGTCATTGCGGGAACTGACAAACGGAATGTCGCAGATTTCGCAGGTTGTACAGCTCAATGCAGAGACGGCGGAAACTACGGCGTCGGCGGCGGGAGAACTCAACGGGGATGCGGAAGAACTGCAGAAGGCGGTGTTAAGGTTTCGGTTAAGGAAATCCATATCGGACAGAAAGGCATAGTTTTACATGGTAAAAGCTACGCAGGACAGAACTCATTTATGGAATATGGCGGAAGGGTGCAGGCTTTGCCCGCGGGAGTGCATGGCAGATCGGATACATGGAGAAAAGGGCTATTGCGGTATGCCGATGGATCTTACCGTAGCGAGGGCTGCGCTCCATTTCTGGGAAGAACCGTGTATTTCCGGGGAAGGGGGCTCCGGGACAGTCTTTTTTTCAGGCTGCGCGCTTCGGTGCGTATTCTGCCAGAACCACGAAATTGCGTCGGGTGCGGCAGGGAAACGGATAGGCCGGGAACGGCTTGCGGAAATATTTTTAGAACTGCAGGAAAAGGGAGCGGAAAATATAAACCTTGTGACGGCAGGGCATTTCCTTCCATGGATTGTCCCTGCGCTTGAGGCGGCTAAGGCGCAGGGGCTTACGCTTCCGGTGGTGTATAATACGGGCGGCTATGAAAAACCGGAAGCGCTGCGCCTGCTCGATGGCCTTGTGGATATCTGGCTGCCGGATTATAAGTATCGGGACAGCGCGCTGGCAAAACGGTATTCCAACTGTGCGGATTACCCCGGGCGGGCAGGCGGGGCGATAGCAGAAATGGTACGCCAGGCAGGCGCGCCTGTTTTTGACGGCAGGGGCATGATGAAAAGAGGCGTTATCGTCCGCCATTTAGTTCTTCCGGGCTGTGTGAGGGACAGTAAGGATGTGCTGGATTATTTGTATGACACATGGAAAGAGCGGATATGGGTCAGTATTTTAAGCCAGTATACGCCGCTTGGTAGTGCGGGGGATTATCCGGAACTGGGGCGGAAGGTTACCGGTTTGGAATACGGGGAAGTGGTAGATTATGCTTGTTTTCTGGGGATGAAGCAGGTATATATCCAGGAAGGGGACTGTGCCGGGGAAAGCTTTATTCCGGCGTTCGACGCTACCGGGGTTTAGGATTTTTGGAGAATGTTTTGCATAAGGGCAACGGAGGGAATTTGGAGTGAAGGCATATCCGGCATATTTGTCGGTGTTCCATCTTTTTTTGTCCCTTTTGGTTTTTTGTGTGTTCCAGTTTTTTATTTTTGGGCGTTTGGTTGTGAAACACACGGAACGGATTACGGGCATCCGTTTTGGCAGAAATTATTACAGGTTTGGCAGCAAAAGCCAAATCCATACTGCGTTATGAATAAAAGGAGGAACCCGTCATGGACAAAGAGAAAAATGTTTTTGAGAAAATATATGATGTTGTAAAGCAAATTCCAAAAGGCCAGGTAGCAACTTATGGCCAGATAGCCGCGCTTGCAGGGAACCGCAGGTGGGCGAGGGTGGTCGGGTACGCGCTCCATGTGAATCCGGATTCTACGCATATTCCATGTCACAGAGTTGTAACGAAGGACGGGAATGTATCGGAAGCCTTTGCATTCGGCGGGGCAAACCGGCAGGTGGAACTGCTTAGGGCAGAAGGGGTTACATTTTTGGAAGGACATGTCAATATGGAACGGCACCAGTGGGAAACGCCGTGGCTGTAGGACAGAAAAAAACGGACAGGAAGGAGAAAACAGGATGCAATTGATTGGATACGCAGCATGCAGTACCTGCAAAAAGGCAAAAAAGTGGCTGGATGCAAAGGGTATTTCTTATGAGGAACGCCCTATCCGGGAACAAAACCCGACGGTGGAAGAATTAAAAGAGTGGCATGCGAAAAGCGGCCTTCCTCTAAAACGGTTTTTTAATACCAGCGGCAACTTATACAAGGAGAAAAATTTAAAAGAAAAACTTGCGGCAATGGGACAGGAGGAGCAGTACCATATTCTGGCGGAAGACGGGATGCTTGTAAAGCGGCCGCTTCTGGTGACGGAAGACGGGATTCTGGTTGGTTTTAAGGAATCAGAATGGGAAGAAAAACTGGCAGACAGAAAGAAAACTTCTATGAGGCGGCAGGATCGGGAGATAAAGGAACGCGCGGAATTGATCCGGATTATGGAACAATGCGACGTCTGCCGCCTGGCGTTTCAGAATGGCGATTATCCGTATATCCTGCCGTTGAATTTTGGCATACGGGCGGACGCAGAGAAAATAACCCTGTTTTTTCATGGAGCAAATAAGGGCACAAAGTACGAACTGATCAGAAAGGACAACCGGGCCAGTTTTGAAATGGATTGTTCACACCGCCTGGTGACAGACGAGGAACACGGAAATTGTACGATGGAATATGAGAGCGTGATCGGAAGAGGGAAAGTAGAAATTCTGCCGGAGGAAGAAAAGGAGGAGGCATTAAGGCTCTTGATGGGGCATTACCATAAGGAAGATTTTGCATATAACCGTGAGGTTGTGCCGCAGACAGTTGTGATGAAGCTGACCGTAGAAGAAATGACCGGGAAAAGGCGCCTGAAAAAGAAAATTTCAAATACGCTCTAAGAGTATGGATTCAAAAGGACGGGAGTGCGCCGGCAGCAGGAGTGCTGCCGGTATTTTCGTTTATTTTAAAGTGAAAAAAATAGATTTTACCGTTTATTCCTGCGGGATGCAATTTTTTTCCAAAAGCCGGATGCAGCCGTACAGGCCTATTGCAATGATGCACAGGATGAAAATGGATAAAATGACCCAATCCAGTTTAAACACCTGGCTTCCATAAATGATAAGGTATCCAAGCCCGCATTTGGAGGCGATAAATTCTCCGATAATTACCCCTACCAGGCACAGCCCGATATTACTTTTCATAAGCCCAATCAGGTTCGCCCGGTTTGCAGGCAGGATTACCTTAAAAAGGGCCTGGTTTTTGCTGCCGCCAAGCGTTCTTATCAATTTGATCTTTTCTTCGTCTACCTCAGAAAAACCGATGTAGAGGTTTAGTATCGTACCGAATATGGCAACGGAAACTCCGGTCAGGATAATCGTTGTGTAATTTGCGCCAAGCCATACAATTAAAAGCGGCGCGAGTGCGGATTTCGGAAGACTGTTTAAAACGACCAGATAGGGATCCAGGGTTTCGGTCAGGCTTTTGCTGTACCACAACAGGATTGTGATAAGAAGGGAACCCGCCATCACCAGAAAAAAGCTGGCCAGTGTTTCAAACAGCGTAATTGCAATATGAAAAAATAATGCGTTTTCCGTTGTCATACGATAGAAGCAGGCGATTAGTTTTGAAGGGCTGCTGAAAATAAAATCGTCAATCCATCCCAGGCGAGCGCTGCTTTCCCATAAACTTAAGAAAGCAAAAAGAATCAGGATGCGGTACAGGCATATTTTGATTTTATGAAACCGGTGGGATGCCAGATAGGCGGCCTGCGCGGCGGAAATATTCTCATTTATCATGCGGGTTTAACTCCTTCCAAATCAGATTAAAATAATCCTTGAATGCGTCAGTATTGCGCCGTTCCAACGGTGAGAGCCCTTTTGGAAAATCCGTGGCAATGATGTTCTGGATCCCGGCGGGCAGCGGCGAAAGGACAATGACCCGGTCGCCAAGACTTACGGCTTCGGATAAATCGTGGGTGACCAAAATCGCCGTTTTGCCGGAGTTGCGGATAATGCCTCCGATGTCGTCGCTGACTTTAAGCCTGGTTTGATAGTCTAAGGCAGAAAACGGTTCGTCAAGCAGCAGCAGATCCGGATGAAGTAAAAGTGTTCGTATAAGGGCTGCGCGCTGGCGCATCCCTCCGGAAAGCTGCGAGGGCCTGGCGTCTTTGAAGCGGTACAGCCCGTAAAGCTTTAGCAGGTGATCGGCTTCAAGGAGCGTTTGTTCGGAAATCTTTTTCTGGATTTCAAGGCCGAGCAGGATGTTTTTTCGTATGCTTCGCCATTCAAACAGGTGATCGTGCTGGAGCATATATCCAATATGGCGGCGGCTTTGCTCGGTAACGGGGGCGCCTTTAAAATAGATTGCCCCGGATTCCGGGACGATGAGCCCGCATAAGAGGGAAAGCAGCGTGGATTTGCCGCAGCCGGACGGCCCTACGATGCTGACAAATTCGCCTTCGTCTACGTGGAACTGAATATCGCATAAGGCGGGGGTTTCGCCCTGCAGGGTATGGTAGGAGTAGTGGACGTGGTTACAGTCTAGGATGGGTTGCATGTGGCGCCTGCCTTTCCGGTATTTGTTGGAATTATGTTTTGCTTTTAGTTTATGCCAAAGGATGTTTTTTGACACTGGAAGGACATTGCCGGAGGCGGGAAAAGGTACTTAAAGAGCCGCTAAATCCAGTTTCAAGGCGTATGCCGTATCCCCTGCCCTCTGGCGGACTGTGGTTTTGGCAAATTTAGGGGGCCGATTCAGGAGTTGGAAGGAGGCTATACCTGTATTGCCTGAAAATTTTTCCGGAATCGGCGTCCGGTGTTGCATTTGTTTGCCGCAAATACGCTTTAGGATATCATTGTATTTTGGCGGTAGGATGTGTATAATATTTATAGAGATATGCGAGATTTGTATGTAAAGAGGATGCGGACGCGGGGAATGATTTTTTTAAATACGCTCTGGAGGCAGTGAGACAGACGAAAAAGAGCCGGGATACTATAAAGCGGGAAGTGAAAAAGGAGAAGACGGTGGACGGGAAAAGCTTGAGAGAACAGAAAACGGATTGGGAGGAACTGGGGATATCCAATGACTTCCTGTTCGGGAAGGTGATGCAGGATGCAGAGTTGTGCAGGGAAGAAAAGGATCTCTTGCTGGAAGACGGGGCGAGAAAAATATTTTTGAATGCGGACAGTGAAATGGACGACGTGAGTGCGGAACTGAAGGCGTTTTTGGATTATGTAGCGGGGAAGGAGCCGGAGGATTCTTTTGTGAGAAAATTAGAGGAGGCAGTAAGGAAGGCGAAGAAAAACAGGGAATGGAGGCATGAATATATGACATTGCTGATGCGCGACAGGCAGAATTATAAGAAGGGCAAGATAGATGGAAAAATTGAGGGCAAAAGAGAAGGTAAAATGGAAGGCCAGAAAATGATGCTGGAATTAATACAAAAATTAATGGCGGACGGACGGCTTGACGACATTGCCAAAATCAAGGATAATGAAGAAGATTGCCAAAAGCTGTATCGGGAATACAACATTTTGGACCGATAAAACAGGAATTGAAAGGAAGGCCAGATATCCGTGAACCGCAATTACCAGAAAGAATTAGAATATACCTTATCCGGGCTTTCGCCGGATTTGCCCCCGTCTTTGCTTCTGCACAGCTGCTGCGCCCCGTGCAGTTCTTACGTGATAGAATATCTTTCCGATTTTTTTCGGATTACGGTTTTTTATTATAATCCCAATCTTTATCCGGAGGATGAATACGAAAAGCGGGCGGACGAGCAGATGCGTTTTATCAGGGCGTTTCCTGCAAAGTATCCGGTGGATTTTATCCGCGGCGCGTTTGAAAAGGAGCGGTTTTATGAAGCGGTGAAAGGGTATGAAGCGCAGCGGGAAGGCGGGGAGCGGTGTTTTCGCTGTTACCGGCTCAGGCTTGCGGAGACGGCGAGGGCGGCAAAAGAAGCGGGCGCGGATTATTTTACGACGACGCTTTCGGTCAGTCCGTTAAAAAACGCGGCGAAATTAAACGAAATCGGAGAGGAGCTTGCCAAGGTGTACGGCGTGAAGTACCTGTGCTCTGATTTTAAGAAGAAAAACGGGTACCGGCGTTCGGTTGAACTGTCGAAGGAATACGGAATGTACCGGCAGGATTACTGCGGCTGCATTTTTTCCAGGCAGGAGCGAAAAATGCAGAAAACACGGAGAAAAGACGAAAGGAGAATTTGACATATGGCACAGTTATGGGGAGGACGCTTTACGAAGGAAACGGACAGGCTGGTGTATCAGTTTAATGCGTCGATTACATTTGACCGGAAATTTTATGAACAGGATATCGAGGGCAGCAAGGCGCATGCCAAAATGCTTGGAAGGCAGGGGATTATTACGGAGGAGGAAGCGGCGCGGATGGTTGAGGCGCTCGAGGGGATTCGCCTGGACGTGGCGTCCGGGGCGCTTTTGGTGACGGAAGAGTACGAAGACATTCACAGCTTTGTGGAAGCGACGTTAATTAAACGGATTGGCGATACCGGGAAAAAGCTGCATACCGGGCGCAGCCGGAATGACCAGGTGGCGCTTGATATGCGGCTTTATACCAGGCGGCAGGTGCAGGAGACGGACGCGCTTTTAAAGAAACTTCTTGAGACGGTTCTGCAGATTATGGAAGAGCATACGCAGACCGTGATGCCAGGATTTACGCATCTGCAGAAGGCGCAGCCGATTACGCTTGCGCATCATATGGGGGCGTATTTTGAAATGTTTAAGCGGGACAGGCAGCGGATGGCGGATATTTACGAGCGTATGAATTACTGCCCGCTGGGCTCGGGCGCGCTGGCGGGTACGACGTTTCCGCTGGACCGGGAATATACGGCGGAACTTCTGGGCTTTTACGGACCGACGCAAAACAGCATGGACGGCGTATCCGATCGGGATTACCTGATTGAATTTCTGTCGGCGCTTGCGACGGTCATGATGCATCTGAGCCGTTTTTCGGAGGAAATCATTATCTGGAATTCCAATGAATATCAGTTTGTGGAAATTGACGACGCCTACAGCACCGGGAGCAGTATTATGCCGCAGAAGAAAAATCCCGATATTGCGGAACTGGTGCGCGGCAAGACCGGGCGCGTATACGGCGCGCTGCTGTCGCTGCTTACAACGATGAAGGGGATTCCGCTTGCTTACAACAAAGATATGCAGGAGGATAAGGAACTGGCGTTTGACGCGATGGATACCGCAAAAGGCTGCCTGGCGCTGTTTGAGGGGATGCTTTCTACGATGAAGTTTAACAAAGCGGTTATGGAAAAGAGCGCCAGCCACGGGTTTACGAACGCTACGGACGCGGCGGATTACCTGGTGGGGCGCGGCGTGCCGTTTCGGGATGCGCACGGGATTATCGGGCAGATTGTGCTTTACTGTATTGAAAAAGGGATTGCCATTGACGATATGCCGCTTTCGGAGCTGAAGCGGTTTTCGGAAGCGTTTGAAGAGGATATTTACGAAGCGGTTTCTATGGAAGCCTGCGTGAATAAACGCCTGACGGCAGGCGCGCCGGGAAAGGCTGCTATGGAACGTGCGATTGCCGCGGCAAGGGATTATCTGAAGAGTACGCCCCAAATTAGTACAAATGCATAAGAAATCCGGCATTCCCCGGGAAATTTTTGATAATCTGCGGATTGCTTTTTTGCATGATTCATCATAAGATATCTATGAAACGACAAATGTACGCCACGAGCGGACAAATGCGGCCGCCGCAGTCATTTGCCGAAAAACAGAAAGCAGAGGAAAAAGACATGGAACAGAAATTAAAAGCAGGCATTTTAGGCGGAACAGGTATGGTGGGGCAGCGTTTTATCTCCCTTTTGGAGAACCACCCGTGGTTTGAGGTGACGACGATTGCCGCCAGCGAGCGAAGCGCGGGCAAACGCTATGAAGAAGCCGTCGGCGGGCGCTGGAAAATGGATACGCCGATGCCGGATTCCGTCAAAAATATTATAGTTAAAAATGTAAATGAAATAGAAGAAGTCGCATCCTCCGTGGATTTTGTCTTTTCCGCGGTAGACATGACAAAAGAAGAAATCCGCGCGATTGAGGAAGCGTACGCCAAAACCGAAACGCCGGTTGTCTCCAACAACAGCGCGCACCGCTGGACGCCGGACGTGCCGATGGTGATTCCGGAAATTAACCCGGAGCATATGCAGGTGATTGAATTTCAGAAAAAACGCTTAGGCGCCAGCCGCGGATTTGTAGCCGTAAAACCGAACTGCTCAATCCAAAGCTATGCCCCGGTTTTGACCGCGTGGATGGAATTTGAGCCGTATGAGGTTGTGGCGACGACTTACCAGGCGATTTCCGGCGCGGGCAAAACGTTCGCGGACTGGCCTGAAATGGAAGGCAATATTATCCCGTATATCGGAGGCGAAGAGGAAAAGAGCGAAAAGGAGCCGCTGCGTATCTGGGGAACGATAGAAAACGGCGTGATTGTCCCGGCGGACGGCCCGACGATTACCTGCCAGTGCATCCGCGTGCCGGTTTTAAACGGGCATACCGCGGCCGTGTTTGTAAAATTTAAGAAAAAACCGACGAAGGAGCAGCTGATTGCGGCGTTGGAACGCTTCCGGGGGCTTCCGCAGAAGCTTGCGCTTCCGAGCGCGCCGGGGCAGTTTATCCGGTATATGCAGGAGGACAACCGGCCGCAGGTGGCGCTTGACGTGGATTACGAGAACGGGATGGGAGTCTGCGTCGGAAGGCTGCGTGAAGACAGCGTCTACGACTGGAAATTTGTCGGCCTGTCGCATAATACGGTACGCGGCGCTGCGGGCGGCGCGGTGCTCTGCGCGGAACTGTTAAAGGCGCAGGGGTATATTACGGCAAAATAAAAACGGGTAAGCTTGTCTTGCCTGCACGTATCCATAAAACGCGGCTGAATCCACAGGGGGGAACATGATACATCACACGCCTACTATAAAAACCTTAAACCAGGAATACCAAAAGCCGCAGAGCCAGCTGGTCGTCCTTTACGGACGTCCCGGCTGCGGAAAGGAAACGTATATTAAGCATTTCCTGCAGGCAAAACCGCATTTTTACTACCGCGCAAGAGAAATTTCCGTTTCTGCCCAAAAGCAGAATTTTATCCGGGAAATTGCAAAAAAGTACCAGAAAGATCCGGATACGCTGACGTATGAGGCCTGTTTTACCGTTTTTCGGGAAGGCATTACCGCAAAGTCCGTGATTGTGCTGGATGAGTTTGACCATCTGATCAAAAAAGGATCCGATTTTCTGGAAAACCTGGTGAAATTAAAAAAGAAGACGCAGGATCCGCCCGTCCTGATTTTATTATGCAGTTCCTCCCTGGTTTTTGTCGAGCACAAAATGGCTTCTGCAATGGGCAAATTATTTTATGAAATTGATTTTACGCACAAATTTGCGGAGCTTTCTTTTTTGGATTTGGTGCGCGCTTTTCCGAAAAGCCCCGTCCGCGACTGCCTGGAAATTTACGGCATAACGGGCGGCATTCCCGCTTACCTGAGATTCTGGGATACGAAAAAGAGCGTGAAAGAAAACATTTGCAGGCATATCCTTTCGGAACGCGGCGGGCTGTTTTTGGAGGCGGAGCATTATCTGCGCACGGAACTGCGGGAACTGTCCGTTTACAATACGATTTTAACGGTGCTTGCCGCGGGCCATCAGAAGTTAAATGAACTGTACAAATCCACCGGATTTTCCCGGGCTAAAATCAGCGTTTATTTGAAAAACCTGATGGAATTTGAAGTAATTGAAAAAGTCGTGTCGTTCGATACGGATCGGAAAGAGCATGCCCAGAAGGGCGTCTATCAGTTTAAAAATACATTTCTCCATTTCTGGTTCCGGTTTGTGTTTCCCCATCTGTCGGATTTATACCTGCTGACGCCGGAAGAATTTTACGGGGCGCATATCAAGGAGGCGTTCGGCGGATATATGGAACGCTATTTTGCCGGGATCTGCATGGAATATCTCAAGCTGATGAACCGCAGCGGGCGGCTTCCGACGGAGATTTGCAAAATGGGGACATGGGTGGGAAAACAGGGCAGCATCGACATTATCGCCCAGGACGAAAAACAGGAGTGCATTGTCGGAAGCTGCAGCTGGGCAAAGGAAACGATGGAATACGCGTCGTTTGAAAAGCTGGAAGCTCTTGCCGCCCAGGCGCATCTGAACGCAAAATATTTTTATTTCTTTTCCGGAAATTCTTTTGACGGGGCGTTAAAAGAGAAGGCCGCAAAGGATAAGCGGATTGTCCTGGTGGATCTGGCGGAATTTTAGAAAGAGGACGAAACCATGGCAAAATCGTTGTTTATCGCAGAAAAACCAAGCGTGGCGCAGGAGTTTGCAAAAGCGCTGAAGATGGAGATGCGAAGCTATAACGGATACCGGGAGGGCGAGACGGCGGTTGTGACCTGGTGCGTGGGGCATCTTGTCACAATGAGTTACCCGGAAGTATATGATATGAAGTATAAAAGGTGGAGCCTTTCCACCCTTCCTTTTATTCCGGAAGAATTTAAGTATGAGGTGATTGCAGGCGCCGCGAATCAGTATAAGGTGGTGGAAGGGCTGTTAAACCGGGAGGATATCGGCACCATTTACGTCTGCACCGACTCCGGGCGGGAGGGCGAATATATTTACCGCCTGGTAGAGCAGATGGCGGGCGTAACCGGCAAGACGCGCAAACGCGTCTGGATTGATTCCCAGACCGAGGAAGAGATCCTGCGCGGCATACGCGAAGCAAAGGATCTTTCGGCGTATGACAATATTGCCGCGAGCGCTTACCTGCGCGCAAAAGAAGATTACCTGATGGGTATTAATTTTTCCAGGCTTTTAAGCTTAAAATACGGCGACGCGGTCGCCTCTTATTTACACGAAAAGTACGCCGTTATTTCCGTCGGGCGGGTGATGACCTGCGTGCTCGGCATGGCGGTGCGCCGCGAACGGGAAATCCGAAACTTTGTCAAAACCCCGTTTTACCGGGTGATTGCCAAAATCGGCATGTGCGATACGCTTTTGGACGCGGAGTGGCGCGTCTGTGCGGCTTCCCGTTATGTTCAGTCGCCGAAGCTTTATAAGGAAAACGGATTTTTAAAAGAGGAAACCGCCAAAGAACTGGTGGAAGCGGTTACGGGCCTGTCTATGCAGGTGGAAAAAATAGAAAAGAAGAAGGAAACCAAAAACCCGCCGCTGCTTTATAACCTGGCCGAGCTGCAGAACGACTGTTCCCGGTTTTTTAAGATCAGCCCCGACGAAACGCTTGCCGTAGTACAGGAACTGTACGAAAAAAAGCTGGTCACTTATCCGCGTACCGACGCCAGGGTGCTTTCTTCGGCGGTTGCCAAGGAGATCCACAAAAATATCGGAGGTTTGAAACAAATTCCCGGCATGCGCCCGTTTGCGGAAGAAATTTTAGAAAACGGAACGTACAAAAATATTGCGAAAACCAGGTATGTCAATGATAAGCAGATTACCGATCACTATGCCATTATTCCTACCGGGCAGGGGATTGGCGCGTTAAATACGTTAAACCAGAGGGCAGTGAATGTATACGAAGCGATTGTGCGCCGTTTTCTGGCGGTTTTTTACCCGGCGGCCAGTTACCGCAGGATAAGCCTGACCGCAGGCGTGACGGATCTGCCCGGGGGAGAGCGGACGTATACGGAGCAGTTTTTTGCGGGATGGAAAGCGCTTTTGGATCCCGGTTATTTAAAGGTGATGCAGTATTCGTTTCAGAAAAAAAAGAACGCCGAAGCGCAGGAGAATGTCTGCAACGAGGCGCTGCTGAACCATATTTCGGGGTTAAAAAAGAAGGATCCGCTTACGGTTGCCGGATACGAAATTAAGGAAGGGGAAACCTCCCCGCCCAAGCGCTACAATTCCGGTTCGATGATCCTTGCGATGGAAAATGCCGGGCAGCTGATAGAGGACGAGGAACTGCGCGCGCAGATTAAGGGAAGCGGGATAGGCACCAGCGCCACCCGCGCCGAAATTTTAAAAAAACTCGTTGCCAACAAGCACCTGGCGTTAAATAAAAAGACGCAGACGCTTACGCCCACGCTGCTGGGGGAAATGATTTACGATGTGGTAAACGCTTCGATCAAATCCCTGTTAAACCCGGAACTTACGGCAAGCTGGGAAAAGGGCTTAACGTATGTGGCCGAGGGCAGTATTACGACGGAAGAATATATGGTGAAGCTGACGAAATTTATTGAAAGCCGCACAAACGGCGTTTTGAACCTGCATAATCAGTCTGCGCTGCGGGAACATTTTGACCGGGCGGCGCAATATTATAAAAAAGAGAAGGAAACGGAAAAGAAGTAAAGGAGGATATTATGGAACAGTGCAAGGTGGAATGTCTGTATGATTTAAACGAAACGATTGCGGCGGAATTATTAAAGAGCGTAACGTATCCGTGGGAAGCGTTAAAAGGGATCGGCGATTTTATCCGCAGGATCGGGCCTTCGTTGGATCCGGCGGTTTATGAGAAAAGAGGGGAAGAAATCTGGGTGGCGAAAAGCGCGCGCGTTGCGCCGACGGCATGTCTGAACGGGCCTTTGATTGTGGATGAAGAGGCGGAAATCCGCCACTGTGCATTTATCCGTGGAAGCGCGATTGTCGGAAAGGGAGCCGTGGTGGGCAATTCTACGGAATTAAAGAACGCGGTGCTTTTTAACGGCGTGCAGGTGCCGCATTATAATTATGTCGGGGATTCTGTGCTGGGGTATAAGTCCCATATGGGAGCCGGGTCGATTACGTCGAATGTGAAGTCGGATAAGACGCTGGTACTGGTAAAAAACGGGGAGCGGCAGGCGGAAACGGGGCTGAAAAAATTCGGGGCGATGCTGGGCGATTTTGTGGAGGTCGGATGCAATTCTGTGTTAAATCCGGGAACGGTTGTCGGCAGGCATACGAATATATATCCGCTTTCTATGGTGCGCGGCGTGGTTGCGGCAGATTCGGTTTATAAGAATCAGAGTGAGATTGTGAAAAAGGAGTAAGAGGGGCTATGCTGTATACGAAGGAACAGGAGGAAGAAATCCGCAGGGTTATCCGGGTGTTTGAGGGATATTTGAAGGACAGCCCTTATCTGGATCTGGTCTGGTCGGATAAGGTGGGGTTTGTGCTGCTGAAAATCAGTACGGAACACAGGAGCCTGGAGGGGGAGTCTTTGGTGATTGAGGACGCGGAAACGCTTTGCGAGGAGCTGTTTTCGGAGATTGCTTTGGATGTGCTTTTGGAGTCGGGGAACGATCATGAGAGCATGGCGGCAGATGAGGCGGAGGGGGCGGAAATTGAGAGAAGGTTTTTGCCGTTTTTGCGGGAACTGCCGGAGTATGGGACGATTGCGGACGGGTGTTATGGGGTGGCGGAGTGAGGGGGATGTGAACGCTGTGGCAAAGTTCCGTCAGCCAGAGGGCAGGAGGTGCGGCATCCGCTGTGTGACAGGATGAAGCGGCTCTAAAGTATCCCGTTTATGTGTTTATATGCGGACGCAAC
>OFFP01001037.1_pt1 | contig 20396 bp, 17 predicted proteins | sample 1521431 | NCBI WGS metagenome assembly OFFP01 (sample SAMEA3504104, study PRJEB24116) | mouse gut metagenome | biome: mouse gut; feature: mouse-associated habitat; material: faeces | place: Denmark | collected 2011
TCAGCAGCCGCGCGGCCTGCCGCATTTTCAGCTTCTGGATATTCTGGCTGAAACTCATCCCGGTGCAGTTTTTGATGATCCGCTGGATCTGCCGTTCGCTGTAGTTGAAGAAATCCGCCAGGTCCTTCAGGGTGATCGACGTATAATTTTCCTGCATATATTTCAGAAGAAATATTATATTTTCATCGTGCCCCTGGGAATCCGCCTCCGGTACGATCACGTTGGAGCCGTGGTTGCGGAGCAGAATGATGAAAAACGCGCCCACAATATTATTCAGGAAACGCTCTTTATATTGGTGATTTCTCAAAAATTCCCGGTAAGCATAGAATACAAAATCAAAGACCTCCGGATCGCCGCCTGTACGGAAGAACAGATAAGGGTGTGTTTTCGAATGATACAGGGTGTGCGTAAAAAAATCAGAGAGTATGTCGTTATCCGAAAGCACGCCGAAAAATACTTTTTCAAACGTACTGGTTCTTAAAACGATGTTGATAATGATGCAGTCATCGGAAAACGCGCTGATGGCGTGGACGGTTTCCGGGGCAATGATACAGATGTCGCCCTTGCACATATGCAGCTCCTGCTCCTGAATGTGGTTGACCGCCTGTCCCTCTACCACGCAGACCACTTCCAGAAAAGAATGGGTATGCCAGTTGGCGGGGAGATAGCGCAGATGCCGGTACAGCTCCGTATCAAATCCGCTGCGGAAGAACAGCTCCTCCTCCAGACGGTTTTCCAGCAGCTTATCTGGAAAGGAATTGCCGGTTTTTTGCGAGGCCAGCTTTAAAATATCACCTACATATTCACTGGAATGAGGAAGCTGCAGGTTCCGTTCCGGAAATTGTTCGTGAAGCTGTTTAAACGTGTTTTCTAAGGGGATCATTTTTATCTGCTGAGAAAACATATCTTTAAATGTCATAGTTCTGCTCCTTTTAACCTGCCTGGGATGGCTTCCGGTTATCCTTCTGGCATTTGTGATCCTCAGCTTTAAGTTTGTGTACAAGTATGATGAGGAAGAGCCGGAGGTTCTGGCAGAACTGGCAAGAAGAAAAGAAAAAAATGGCAGCGAACAGTAAATGAGGAATCTGTTGATTTTATATCAGGCATCAGGTTTCTGCCAGATGCCGTTATACGAGGAGGAAGTTTATGTATCATTCTATCAAACCCGGCAGGATCTGGCTTGACACAGACGGGAACCGGATTCAGGCGCATGGGGGCAGTATCATTACCGTAGGGGATACATTTTACTGGTACGGGGAAAATAAGGAAAAGACAACAGGAAAAGATCAAGTATGGCATTGGGGTGTGCGCTGCTATTCCTCAAAGGATCTGTATAACTGGAAAAGTGAGGGGATTATCATTCCGCCGGATACGCTGGACCCGGCATCACCGCTTCATCCTTCAGCTATGATGGATCGTCCCCATATCATCTATAATGAAAAGACAAAAAAATATGCGGCATGGCTGAAGATCATGGGGGAACCTCCGTGTTTTGCAGTATTGACGGCAGATTCTCTTCTGGGACCATATAAAATGGCGAATCCAAAGGTAAATCCCTGCGGGCTGGAGGTGGGGGATTTTGACCTGCAGGCGGACCCTGAGACAAAGAAAGGATATCTCATCAGCCAGAAACCGCATACCTGCATTTATGTTGCGGAGCTCAATGAAGAGTATACAGATGCAGCAGGGACGTATACGGAACATTTCCTTCACACGGCGCCGCCGGATGCACGGGAAGCGCCCGCACATTTTACCCGGAACGGACTGCATTATCTGATTACGTCCGGTACAACCGGATACTATTCCAACCCGTCGGAAGCCGCAAAGGCGGCAGATTGGAACGGCCCTTATGAGATTTTGGGAAATCCCCATGTAAATGACGGCTCAAAAACATCCTTCAATTCCCAGATCACATCCGTGTTCCGTCATCCGGGGAAGAAGGACTTGTACATTGCACTGGCCGATCGCTGGAAGCCGGAGATCGGCCGGATGGAAGGATTCGGAACTGGAGAGTACTCTGACAGGATTCAGGAAAAATTCCGACAGATTTTTGACCCGGAAGTGGAATTTGTATTTACGGCGGAGGATGTGGAAGATATGAACATCAATTCGTCAGTCTCTGATTATGTATGGCTTCCTCTCAAATTCGACGGAGAGCAGGTTCGGATTGAATGGCGGGAGGAATGGACGATAGAAGAATACGAGTAAATGTACGGAAGCAAGGAAAATATCCAAAGGCAAAGCAGGTTTATAACAGTCTGGAGAAATACTAAACAAGAGATAACTGCACCTGATGATTCCCTTAAAAACATATCATTTTTAAGGGAATCGCTGTGCGTTTAAGGGAAAACCTGCTGCGGCAAAACTTATTTTAACCGGATATAGAAGGTTGATTTTCCTGTCCCTTCACGCTTAAACTCACCGGTCTCTACCAATTTGCGCAGAGAGCCTTCAATGGAGCTTACGCTCAAAGCCGGACATAATTCCCGGATATCCTGTTTCGTAAACCTTCCTATCTTATATTGTGCCGCTTTTTTTACCATTTCAATGGCCGGGAGCTTTTCCTCTACAATCGAAAACCGGTCTGCAAAATCTTTATATGCCGCAAGGATTGTGCTGAGAATATATTTTATAAATGGGATCACATCCTCGGTTCCTTCGTGCCAGCCGTCCTGCGACCGGCTCAGCGCGTCATAGTACAGATCCTTGTCTTTCGCGATTTTTGCTTCCAGTGAGATATACTTTCCTACATAAAATCCGCTGCGGTATAAAAGCAGCGTAGTCAGCAGCCGGCTCATTCTTCCGTTGCCGTCGTTGAAAGGGTGAATACACAGGAAATCGTGAATGAACACCGGTATGGCGATCAACGGTTCCAGTTCAAAATTACCGATCACCTTGTTGTATTCTTCGCAGATTTTATCCAGGGCCTCCGGGGTCTCATACGGAGCAAGGGGTGTAAACAAGATCTCCGAATGCCCGTCGGGATAGCTTGCGCTGATATAGTTCTGAACATTTTTTGTCTGTCCGGCCAGAGGATTATTCATGTGGCTGTACATGATCTTATGAAGCTGAAGGATATAATTTTTCGTGATCGGAATGGCATCGAAGCTTTCGTGGATGATATTTAAGACATCACGGTAACCGGCAATTTCCTGTTCATCACGATTTTTCGGGGCGGTACGTTCTTCCACAAGCTGTTTGATACGTGTATTTGTGGTAATAATCCCCTCGATTGCGTTGGAAGCCTCCGTGCTTTGAATCTTTGCAATCTCCACCAGCTTTTCAAGCTCCTCGGGCCGCTGCTTTAAGTATTGCTCCTGCTTTCCGGCTTCCCGGTAGATGGCCGCAATATATCCAAGCATGTCTGAATCCCATTTTTGGTCTTTGATCAATGAGTAATTGAATGGCCTCATTCCCTTAATCACGCTCCTTTCCCTTAAAATATACCATAATTTAAGGGAAAGTTCAACGAATTGGTGAATTTTCCCTTATTTTTACGGAGGAATTAAGGTAAAACATCATGAAATATAGTTATTTTTCAGTCTGCACCGATAGAGGAAAGAGTATACCTGTTCTTCCTTACATTTTTGTAAGCCACTATATTTCAAATATCGTGTATAATAGATTTGAAATACTCAGAATGCGGCAGACACGGTTCAGGTCTGCAGTCAAGTGCACGAAGGGGGCGTTTTATTTGCAGAAACTATTACTTCTCGAGGACGATATCAGCCTGATCGACGGCCTGACCTATTCTTTACAAAAGAGCGGATTTGACATCCAGGTAGCCAGGACGGTCTGCGAGGCCGAAAACTTACTTGCGGAAAATACAGATTTCGACCTGCTTCTTTTTGATGTGACACTGCCGGACGGAAATGGATTTACCCTGTGCGAGAGGCTGCGGGAATCCGGGAACCCGGTTCCGATCATATTTCTGACCGCATCCGACGAGGAAACCAGCGTGATCCGCGGTCTGGACTGCGGAGGGGACGATTATATTACAAAGCCGTTCAAGCTGGGGGAGCTGTGTTCCCGCATCCGGGCGCTGCTGCGGCGGAGCAGTATGCGAAATTCCGGAGACGGCATCCTGTGCTCTGGGGAACTGACGGTGAACCTGGCGGAAGGCAGAGTATTCTTAAGCGGGGAGCCCGTAGAATTTACCGGGGCGGAATACCGTCTGCTCTGCCTGCTGCTGAAAAACAGCGGAAGGGTGCTCACCCGAGGGATGATCCTGGATAAGCTGTGGGACGGCGCCGGCAATTTTGTGGATGACAATACACTGTCGGTTTATGTACGCCGTCTCCGGGAAAAGCTGGAAGAAAATCCATCCAGGCCGGAACACTTAAAAACGGTTCGGGGGTTCGGATACCGGTGGAAGGAATAAAACATTTGGATTATAAAAATATAGCAGGGGAGTGAAGATTTTGAAGTTTCTATATGAAAAACAGACCCGGAGGTTTTACTTATTCCTAGTGTGTATCTGCGTGCTGCAGATCTGCATTCTGGGGATCTGCGGGATTTTTCAGGCGCAGGACGTCCGGAGGATTCTGGTCCGGCGTGAGCTCGGGGCGGCATCCTATCTGCTGGAGCAGGACATCCCGCCTTCGCTGGTGGCTTCCGCCTGGAACCACACAGAGGTGACGAAAGCCGGCGAAACGCTCTTGCGGACGATCGGACACACGGAGGATACGCCGGCCTATCTGATGCTCCTTACCGAACAGACGTCCATTCCCCTGATCCTGGTGCTGCTCCTTGCAGGAACCCTGTTTTCCGCAGTCATTCTGACAGGCGCGGCATGTTTTTTTCGGGGCAGGGAGCGTCTATATGAGGACGCGGAAAAGGTGATCCTCCATTATGCGGACAACCGCTTTGAAACGCATCTGCCGTCCGGAGGAACCGGGGCGCTCTACCGGTTGTTCGGCAGTATTGAGCAGCTTGCCCTGTCGCTGCAGGCAAAGAGCGAGATGGAACACCGGGCAAAGGGATTCTTAAAAAATATGATCTCCAACATTTCCCATCAGTTAAAAACGCCCCTTGCGGCGTTAAATATGTATATGGAAATCATCGCAGAGGAGCCAGGGAATGAAGAGACGGTGCAAGACTTTTCGAGGAAATCCATCCAGTCCCTGGAACGGATGGAGCGGCTGATCCAGTCCCTTCTGAAAATGGCCCGTCTGGATACGGGAAGCATAATCTTCGAGAAACGCCGGTGCTTCGCGTCGGAGCTGGCGGCCCAGGCCGTGGAAGATCTGCTGGAACGGGCAAGGCAGGAGGGAAAGAAGATCCTGGTGGAGGGGGATTCAAAGGAGCAGTTGTACTGCGATCAGGAGTGGACCGCGGAGGCGTTGGGAAACCTTGTGAAAAATGCCCTGGATCACACGGAGGCCGGCGGAACCATCCGGATCTCGTGGAAACGATTCCCGGCGGTGTTCCGTCTGAGCGTGGAGGACAATGGGCGGGGCATCGAACAGGAGGACATCCACCATATCTTCAAACAGTTTTACCGCAGCAGCAAATCCTGCGACCGGCAGGGCGCGGGGCTGGGGCTTTCGCTGGCAAAATCCATCGCAGAAGGACAGGGAGGAAACCTGTCTGTGGAAAGCAGGCCAGGGGAAGGGAGTATATTTCGGTTGATATTGTTCACGGCTTGACCGTAAAGTCTTTACTGCATGGATAGGACTTTACACCTTTTTCATACTGCCGTATGCCTTACAGATCTGTAAGCTGCCATTCACCGGATTGTAAGGTGAAGCTGCTATAATGCAATGGATTCGGAACAGCAGACCCGAATCCATTTGATCACGAATGTATGCAGAAAAGCCGCAGCCATCGGTTTTTCCGCACATGGAAGAAAGGCAGGTTATTACAATTGGAAATCTTAAGAGTAGAAAATTTAAGCAGGACCTATGGGCGCGGCGAAGCCCGTGTAGAAGCATTAAAGCAGGCATCCTTCTCCATGCAGAGAGGGGAATTTGGTGCGGTGGTGGGTGTTTCCGGCTCCGGAAAATCCACCCTCCTGAACTGCATCGGCGGGCTGGACAAGGCCGATGCCGGAAAGGTATTTATCAACGGGCAGGATGTATTTGCCATGGATGAGAATGAGCGGACCATTTTCCGCAGACAGAATATCGGCTTTATCTTCCAGTCCTTTCATCTGATCCCGGAGCTGAATGTAGAGCAGAACATCATCTTCCCGCTTCTGCTGGATTACAGGAAACCGGATCAGAACCGGGTGGACGAGATCCTGCAGGTGCTGGGGCTGGAAAACCGGCGGAAGCATCTGCCGGGGCAGCTTTCCGGCGGACAGCAGCAGAGGGTGGCCATCGGGCGGGCGCTGATCACGCGGCCGGCGCTTGTCCTGGCTGACGAGCCCACCGGAAATCTGGACTCCCAGAGCAGTCAGGACGTGATGGATCTTCTGTGCCGGGCGGCCCGGCATTACCAGCAGACGGTACTGATGATCACCCACAATATGGATCTGACCGCGGCGGCAGACCGGGTGTTCCGGGTGTCTGACGGCCGGTTGAAGGAGCTGGGAGGTGCGTCAGAATGAAGCATTATCTGGACTTGATCAAAATCTCGGCAAGGCAGAACCGGAAGCAGAACCGGATGACCAGACTGTGCATCGTGCTGGCCGTATTTCTCGTTACTGTGATCTTCGGAATGGCGGACATGGAAATGCGCTCCCAGATGATCCAGGCAGTCAAATCCTATGGAAACTGGCATGCGGCCTTCGTGCTGGATGAAGAGCATGGGACATTGCTGAAAGCACGTCCGGAGGTAAAAAGCAGTGTGCGGTACGGGGTGCTGAATTACCGTTTAGAGGACGGCTATCAGATCCTGGGGGTGGAAACCGCGGTCTGCGGGTTTGACCCGGAGATGATGGAAATGTTTCCGGATGTGGAGATTCTGGAAGGGACGCTTCCGGGGAATGCCGGTGAGGCCGTGCTCAATGAGAGCGCAAAGACCCGCTTTGGGGTGCAGGTAGGAGATACCGTAGAAATGACTATCCCCCAGGGAGACACCCTGCAGTACCGGATTACCGGGATCGTCAAAGAAATGGCATTGATGGCGGAGCATGACGCGTTCGGCATGTTCCTGAACATGGAAGGATTTTCGGCGCTCCGCTCGGAAGAAACCGGGGCGGCCCGGGAAGAGGTTTATTATGTACAGTTTCGTCCCTACTGCAATATCCAGAAAGCAATCGGCGATATCAGCGCGCGGTTCGGCCTGAAGCCGGAGGAGGCGCGGCAGAATGTGCAGGTGCTTGCGCTGATGTTCCAGAGCAGAGATTCCTATATGATGCAGCTTTATTTTGTGGCAGCGGTTCTGGCCGTGCTTGTGATGATCGCCGGGATTCTGATGATCGCCGCAAGCATGAACAGCAACATTGCCCGGCGGACAGAGTTTTTCGGGATGATGCGCTGCCTGGGGGCCACCGGCAGACAGGTGACCCGATTTGTGAGGAGGGAAGCGCTGAGCTGGTGCGGGACCGCAATTCCGGCAGGTGTGATCGCAGGTATCCTGGTAGTCTGGGTACTGTGCGGGATGCTGCGCTTTTTAAGTCCCGGCTATTTTGAAGGACTTCCGGTGTTCGGAATCAGCTTTCCCAGTATGGCTGCCGGGATCCTCGTGGGCCTCCTCACCGTCTTGCTGGCGGCCAGGGCTCCGGCGAAGCGTGCGGCAAAGGTGTCCCCGCTGACCGCCGTTTCCGGAAACGCAGGCACCGTGCAGGCGGCAAAGCATGCGGCGAATACCCGTTTTTTCAAGGTGGATACGGCGTTGGGAATCCATCATGCCTCCGGCAGCCGGAAAAATTTTCTGCTGGTGACAGGCTCCTTTGCGTTCAGTATCATTTTGTTCCTTTCGTTCAGTACGGCTATAGATTTTATGCGCCATGCGATCACGCCGCTGCGTCCGTCGGCGCCGGATATTTATATCAGTAAAGAGGATTACTCGAACCAGATCCCATCAGGACTGGACGAGGAGCTTGTAAACTATCCTGGAGTGAAGCGGGCATTCGGGAGAAGCTACGCGGAGCTTACCATGCCGGCAGACGGGAGGACGCTGGATGTTATTTCCTATGAAGAACAGCAGTTTCAATGGGCAGAGAAATCCATGATGGAGGGCAGTTTGGAGGACGCAATGAATGGAAAAGGAGTGCTGGCCGTGTTCCGGGAGGAATATACGCTGCAGCTCGGAAGCAGTATCCTGGTGTCTGCCGGCGGAAAGGAGCGGGAGGTTCCTGTGGTGGGCGTGCTGGGAGACGTTCCGTTTTCTTACGGAAAATCCGGGGATACGGAAGTATCGGCCGGCATGGTCATCTGTTCGGAGGAATTTTTTCAGAAGCTGACCGGGGAATCGGGTTATGCCGTGATAGACATTCAGCTGGAACAGAACGCGGATGACGCGCAGGTGCAGGAAATCCGGCGGGCATGTGAGCAGGCGTGCGGAGACGGCTTCGTGTATTCTGACAAAAGAATCGGTAACCAGGAGGTCAAAGGAGCCAGCTATTCCATGTCTGTATTCCTCTATGGATTCCTCGGCGTGATCGCCTTGATCTCCTTTTTCAATATCATCAACTGTATCTCCATGGGTGTGTCCGCGCGGCTGAGAGAATACGGCGCCATGCGCGCGATTGGGATGAGCGTCCGGCAGGTGATCCGGATGGTTGCGGGCGAGGCTCTGACCTATACGGCTTTTGGAGTATTGTTGGGCTACGCCGCCGGACTTCCTCTGAACAGGATGCTGTTTACGGCGCTTGTAACTTCCCGCTGGGGGGAGGCGTGGAGCATCCCGGGATGGGAAATGCTGGTCATTTCGGTGATCATGGCCGGCTCGGTGTGCGCGGCGGTTGCGGGGCCGGCCGCGCAAATCCGGAAGATGACGGTGGTGGATACGATCGGGGTGTAGATGCTGCCGGGATTTGGGCCTGGCAGATGGCAGGATGTCCGTTACAGTTCGCGGCTGGCCGTGAACTGTAACGCATGTCAGCTTTCCACCTGCCGGATGTCATCTTAGAAACTGTTCATCCGTCCTGGGAAGGTTTATAATGTAGTATCATAATGTACCAGGAGGAAGGAACGATGTTTGAAAAATGGATTACAAATGGAACTGCGAAACCCTTTTACGCAAGAAGGGAGCTGGTGATCGAAAAAACGGTGAAACGCGCCTCGGCAAAGGTCTGCGGGCTGGGGCAGTTTCATTTTTATATTAACGGAAAAAAGGTGAGCGATCACGAGTTGGACCCGGCGTGGACAGATTACCGGAAGCTGATCTACTATGTCCCGTTTGATGTGACAGACATGCTGCGCCCCGGGAAAAATGTGATCGGCGCGGAGGTGGGAAACGGCTGGTTTATCAAGTGCGACGAGCATTATACATTTACATTTCCGGGATTTATGCCGCCCAATCCCAACCCCTACCGGCCCTGCGGCGACAGCCTGATCCTGGCAATGGAGCTGTGTCTGGAATATGAAGACGGCACCCGGCAGGTGATCGGCGCGGACGACCGATTTCGGGTGAAGGAGCATCCGGTGGTGATGAGCAATGTCTATGGCTCGGAAAGGATAGACGGCAGACTGGCCCAGCCGGGCTGGTGTGAAACGGGATTTGACGACAGCGCGTGGCAGCAGGCCCTGTATGTGCCGGAGGATGAGGTTCCCCGGGCGGACATCCTGGAGCAGACCATGCCCCCGGTGAAAGTGATCAAATCTTATGAGGGAACGCTGCTCCATCAGGTAAATGGGAAAGACACGGGAAAAATCCGGGACATTTACGATTTCGGGCAGAATATGTCCGGCATTCTGGAACTGGAGGTGCGGGGAAGCGCAGGCGATACGGTCCGCATCTATCCAGCCGAAAAGCTGGGGAAAAACGGGGATGCGGATCAGGAGGCAAAGGGCTGGTGTACCGTGGATTCCTGTATTACCTGCATCGTCGGCCAGGAAGGTGTCTGGGAAAAATTCCGCATGACCTTTACCTATTTTGCCGGACGGTTCGTGGGCGTGGAGAAAGACGGCGGCGCCGAGATCCGGAATCTGCGTGCCCACGCCATCACCAGCGCCCACAAGACGGACGGAACCTTTTCCTGCGACGACGAGCGTTACAACCGGATTTACGACATGATCGAAAAGACCGTGGAGGCAAATATGGTGGGCGTGCATACGGACTGCCCGACTATTGAGCGTTTTGCATGGCAGGAGCCCAACCACCTGATGGCGGGTTCTATTTTTTATATGAAGGACGGGAAGCTCCTCTGGGAAAAATTCCTCCGGGATATGCGGTACGCGCAGCATACGAAGGACGATTATTTTCTGGATTATGAGGGGGAAAAGGTCTATCCCGGCGAAGGGCTGATGCCTTCCCAATGCCCCTGTTATATTCCCAACGTGCTGCCGGTGCCGGGAATGGGCAGCTTTTACGACATCATTCCCTGGGGGAGCACCTGCATTCTGGGAACCTATTGGCATTACCTGTTTTACGGGGATGTGAGTATCATTGAGGACAATTACGACGCCGGGATGTCCTATTTCCGGCATTTGCTGACAAAGGTAAATGAGGAGGGCTTTATCAATCACGGACTGGGTGACTGGGGCAATCCGAAAAATGAACTGGCCCGTGAAAATGTCGAGACTGCGTTTCTCTACGCAGACGCGGTGTGCCTTGCGGAATTTGCGGAAGTGCTGAAAAAGCCGGAGGATCGGAGAAGCCTGCTGGAAAAGGCGGAAGAGATCCGGGAAAATTATAATGCGAAGCTGATGGTGCGGCACCCGGAAAAAGGGTTCTGGTGTTACCGGTGCGCTGACAGGGAAGAGACGCTGCTGACCCAGGCGGCGCAGGCCCTTCCGTTGTTCTGGAATATGGTGCCAAAGGAACGGAAAGAGGATGTGATCCAGGCGCTGCGTTATACCCTGGAAAGGGAAGGCGCGTTTATCGCCGGAGAGATCGGGCTGCCGTATATCATCCAGTGCGCAAGGCTCTATGGAATGAATGAGCTGGTCAGCCGCTTTATCCTTCGGGAAACACACCCCAGCTATTATGCATTTATCCTGGACGGGGAAACTACATTGGGAGAATATTGGGAGAGCAATCCGAGAAGCCATTGCCATGACATGATGGGGCATATCATTGAGTGGTATTATAACGGAATCGCAGGAATCATCCCAGAGGAACCAGGTTTCGCCAAAGTCACGATCCGGCCCTGCCTGCCGGAGAGCATACATGAATTTGACTGTACCTACCAGTCGGTGCGGGGGCGGATTCGGGTGCATGTGAAAGAGGCAGAGGAGGAGATCGTGCTGGAGACAGAGGCGCCGGAAGGCGTGGAGATGAGGGTTGATGTGTCTGAGCTGGAGGGCACAGGAAAAAAAGTGGTGATCTCTTATATCCATTCGTCCGCAAGGTAACGGTATCTCAGGTCCGTGTACTGTAAATCCAGTTTTCCAGCACCTTCAGGTGTTCTATATCTGTATGGTGCTGTCTCTCGAATATGGGGAGTTCTTTGAAATGCTTTTTACAGGAGATGCGGAGAGTGTCTGCATCTCCAAGTGATATAAAAACATAATGAAGCCTCCCCATTCCTGTATATAAATTCTATTTTGGAACAACGTCTGTTCTATTCCTGCAAAAAAGAGATAAATTTATTTCCAGTCAGCTCTTCGCCGCCTGCCTCCCCCATGATATTTGTAATATCAAGTAATCTTTCGAAAATCATACTTTGTTAAAATCGACACTTTTTCGACACTTACTTTGTTATAATGGGTTCAAAAATCAGACAAGGAGAACGGCTATGAAAAAGAAAATGTTGATGAAGGCACTCAGTATGGTAATGGTTATGGGTCTGCTCTCTGGCTGCGGCAATGCAGAAAACGGAGGAAATCAAGATGGAGGCGGGGATGCGGTGAGCACCGGAGAGGGAACTTCGGCTGACAGCGGGATCGCGGACGCGAAAATTGCCCTGGTCCTCCCGGGAAGCATCGACGACCAGAGCTGGAATGCATCCAACTACGTGGGAGCGAAAGCAGTCGAGGAAGAGTACGGCATCAAGGTAGATGTTGTGGAGTCCTGTCCTGTTGAGGATTTTGATGCTACATTCACAGAGTTTGGAGAAAAAGGATACGATCTGGTTTTATCTGCCGGAAGCCAGTTCGACGAAGCGATCGCCAATGTAGCCCCCAATTATCCGGAGACACTTTATACGGCGATCAACGGTGTGATCTCTGATACAGAAAACATGTGCCCGGTCTATCCAAAGGAGTATGAAGGCAGCTATCTTGCAGGAATTATTGCCGGTTATGCCACAGAAAACGGACAATTTGCGACGATGGGCGGAGCAGACAGCGCGTCAATGAATAAGTGTCTGGACTGCTATGATGCGGCTGCCTTGAAAACAGCAGAGGACAGAGGGATCGAAGGGACAAAAGCACAGCGCGCGTATATCAACAGCTGGTCTGACATAGCACTGACCAAGTCAACCACAGACCAGATGATAGATAACGGAGCAGATACAGTGCACTGCTATTCCAACGAAGGACAGTCCGGTGCTGTACAGTCCTGCCAGGATAAAGGAGTAAAATATGTGGCGTTTGCGGGAAATAAAAATGAAGAGGCAGACTGTGTGATCGCGTCGGCATACGCGGACTTTACAAAACTGTATCCATGGATCGTGAACGCGCTGCTTGTTGAAAATACGAGGGGCTATACGGAAGTCGGACTTGCGGAGGACGTCATCAGCGTAGAAATGACAGATCAATGTTCAGAAGAATGCAAGACAGCGGTGGAAGAAGCAAAAAAAGAGATTATCAGCGGCAGTATTATATGTGAGGATTTCTTCAGCGACAAGGCAAAATAGAAACAGCGCTGCAATGCGAGGAGGAGAACTATGGATACGAAGAGCATCCCTGCTGTCGAACTGGATCATATCACAAAACGTTTTGCAAAGGTGCTGGCGAATGATGATGTGTCGATTACGGTAAACAAAGGCGAAGTGGTGGCGCTGTTGGGAGAAACGGCGCCGGTAAAAGTACGATCATGAAGATTCTTTACGGACTGTATCATGCGACAAGCGGCGAGATACGGATCGACGGCAGAAAGGAAAGGATCGATTCCCCGAAAGATGCGGTAAAAAAGGGTATTTCTATGATACAGCAGCATTTTTCACTTGTGCCGGCACATACGGTTACAGAAAATATCATCCTGGGAAACTGCAGGGGAGTGATCGACTATAAGGCAAAGGAAAAAGAAATACAGGAGCTGGCAGACAAATATAATTTCAAAGTGTCTGCATCAAGCTATATCAAAGAACTTCCGGTTGGGTCTCAGCAGAAGGTGGAGATTTTAAAAGCATTATACCTGAATGCCAGAATTTTGATCATGGACGAGCCAACGGCTGTCCTGACACCGCAGGAATCAGAAATTCTCATGGAATTTATCCGGGATTATGCGGCAAGAGGAAATTCCGTTGTATTTATTACACATAAAATGAAAGAAGTGATGGAAGTCTCAGACCGCATTGTTGTGATGCGCAGCGGACGGGTGACAGGAACTCTGAAGAAAAGTGAGACGAATGAAACAGAACTGGCGCACACCATGATCGGCCATGAATTGAAAGAAATCAAGGCTTCAGGAGATACGGCGTATGAATCAGGCAGGAAACGCCTGCGTGTGAAAAACCTGTCCGTAAAATTCCATAATGAAGTTCCATTGCTTTCGGATATTGACTTTGATATTCACGAAGGCGAGATCTTCGGAGTGGCCGGGGTGTCTGGAAACGGACAGCAGGAATTATGCGAAGCAGTATACGGCTATTTGAAGCCTGCGCAGGGAACTGTGGAACTGGATGGAGAAGATATTACACATCTTGATGTGCGAAACCACATTTCCAGAGGAATCGGCTATCTGGCATCCGACCGGCACCGCTACGGCATGATCGCGGATATGTCTTTGTCGAAAAATATGCTCCTGAAGTCCAGCTATCTGCCGGGATGGAGCAGCAGAGGTATGATCCACTGGCGCAGGCTGGAGGAATATACAGAGAAAGCGATCAAAGAATATACGGTCAAAGCACCGGACCACAGCGTCACGGCGGGAAGCCTGTCCGGCGGAAATCAGCAGAAGATCGTCGTTGCAAGAGAGGTCGACGCAGGACGAAAGCTGATCATCATAGACCAGCCGACCCGGGGGCTTGATATTGGAGCGATCCATTATGTACATCAAACGATCTTGAACGAGAAGGCAAAGGGAAAGAGCATTTTACTGGTCTCAACGGAACTTTCAGAGATCTTCGCGCTGTCTGACAGGATCGCGGTCCTTTATAAAGGGCGGATCATGGGAATATACAGAAACGGCGATCTGACCACAGAGCAGATCGGACTGCTCATGGCGGGATGCAGGATTGAAAAAGATACGGATGTGCATTTCTCAGGGAGGAGGGAAGAAGAAATTGAATAAAAAAAGGACAGTTTATGATTTTATCCTCTGGACGGTATTGGCGATCATCCTGGGGCTGGCGTTAAGTTTTTCTTTTCTCCCTGTGTTTGGGCTGCAGCCGCTGGAGGCAATGAAGATCATGATCTCAGAGGTATTTGCAGAACGCTATTCTATGGGAAATATTCTGGTAAAGACAGCGCCTTTGATCTTGACCGGGCTGGCATTCGCATTTACCTATAAGGCCAATCTGTTTAACATCGGAGTACAGGGGCAGTTTTATGTGGGATGCATTACGGCGGCAGCGATCTCCTTAAAATTATACGGGTATCTGCCGGGGGCTGTAGTCATACTCCTTGCCGGTATCGGAAGTACGCTGGCCGGCGCGCTGGTCGGTTTTATGATCGGATTCTTTAAGGCACGCTTTGGTGCAAATGAATTTCTGGTCAGCATGATGTCTACTTATGTCTTTACTTATTTGAACCTGTGGCTTATGAGGACTGTACTGCAGGAATCCAAACACAATTACATCAAGACAGACTATCTGGATAAATCCGTATGGATACCACAGCTGATTCCGGGAACCTCCGTCTCATGGGGAATCGTACTGGCAGTCCTGGCCGCAGTCCTGGTGTGGTTTATCCTCTATAAGACGACACTGGGATATCGGATCCGCGTGACCGGTATTAACAAAGAGGCTGCCGGGATGGCCGGCATCAACCCGCAGAAACAGTTTATGCTTGCTTTTGCGATTTCAGGTGCGATCGCCGGTTTTACCGGATTGATCGAGGTCAATGGAATGCAGCATATGATGCTGCCGGATTTCGATGTGGATATCAGCTCATTTGGAGTGGGCATTGCGATCCTTGCCAATTCACATCCGATCGGGATTATTTTTGCGGCGCTTCTGTTCGGTTTTCTGCAGGTGGGAGGAACGGCGCTGGGACATGCTTCAGAGGCTCCGGCCAGTGTGATCGACCTGATGCAGGGATTTGTGATGCTGTTTGTACTGATGTCATTTTATTTCCGCAGGAAAATTGAATTAAACCGTTTGAAAAAAATGAAATCAGCAGATAAGGAGGTGGCCTGATCTATGGATATGTTTGTCAGCCTTATTTCCAGGGCAGTATTTATGAGTACGCCGCTGATCCTGGGCGCGGTCGGTGAAATTATTGCAGAACGCACCGGGATGATGGTTACCGCGGTGGAGGGAATATTTTTAGCAGGCGCCTGGGGTGGTTTCATCGGCGTATATATGACAGGCAGCTACACAGCCGGTTTTTTGCTGGCAATGATCTGTGGACTGCTTGTGGCGATGCTCTACGGTGTATATGAACCAGCATCAGATCGTGATGGGTACTGCGATCGCGATCTTAATGGCCGGATTTTGTAAATTTTTCTTTCGTGCGATCTTCGGGACTCCGACCACGCCGCTCAAGATTGAGCCGATGAAGGTTTTTGAAATCCCGCTGCTTTCTAAGATCCCAGTGATAGGACCTGTTATTTTTTCACAGAATATCATTTCCTATCTGACGTATCTCCTGGTATTTGTGACGGCTTTTGTATTATTCCGAACCTCCGCGGGCCTGACGCTTCGTTCCTGCGGGGAAAATCCAGAGGCGGCGGACGTGATCGGAATCGATGTACGCAGGATACGCTTTTTGTCGGTATCGGCAGCAGGATGCCTCGGCGGTATCGGAGGGGCCTATTACTGTATCTGCAATGCGGGGATGTATAATTCAGAGATCATCTCCGGACGCGGCTGGATTGCATTCGGTATCTGTTTTTTAGGAAATTGGAAACCTGTGGGAAGCCTGCTTTTTGGTCTTGCATTCGGAGTGTCGGATGCACTCGGGATATTTGCCAAAACATCACAGATAGGAATGCTGCCGACAGAGTTTTTTAACGCGCTTCCTTACATCCTTATTATTGTACTGACGATATGCCGCAGAAATTTGAATATGCCGGCGAAGCTGGGAACGAATTATATCAAAGAAAATTGATGAGGAGAAAGAATATGAAATTATTATTGATCAATCCCAATACATCGGATGGATTTACGGCAACTGTTATGGAAAAACAAAAGAAATTCTGGCATATCTGACTTTGCGCCGGGGGTCAACCTGTACCAATAAAGAGATCATAGCAGCCATATGGGAGGAGGATTCCCATGAGTCATATTTCCGGGATCTGCGTCAGGATCTGGTATCCACACTCGAGGAAAAGCAGTGCGGTGATATTGTGGAGATCAGCAGGGGAAAGATGGCGTTAGTCACAGAGAATGTGGAATGTGACTACTATCAGTGGCTGAACGGTACGGCAGACGGAATCAATGCATACCATGGTGAATTTATGAACCAGTATTCCTGGGCAGAATTTGTGAATGCCTCTATATTGGAAAAACTGTGACATTGCTGTGAGGAGATTGTGACATTTCCCTGTTATACTGATTATGTGCTCAGGAAGAGAAGAGGGGATTCTTGGATGACAGGCCGTGAGCAGTTACGTCTCGTTCACTTTCAGTCAACTTACGCAGAATGAAAAATCATCCTGCGTGAGTTCCCGGCGGGCACAATATTTGATCAGGAGGAGACAGTCATGAGATCTGCTGTTTTAAAGGCCCGGGGCCTGAAAAAATATTATTACTCAGGGGAAAATGTAACAAAAGCGCTGGACGGCATCGACCTGGACGTGTGCTATGGGGAATTTGCCGCCATTGTCGGCACCTCCGGAAGCGGAAAGTCCACACTGCTCCACATGCTGGGAGGCCTGGACAGCCCGACAGAGGGAACGGTCCGGGTAGGAGAGAAGGAGCTGAACGGTATGAATGATGAGGAACTGGCGGTATTCCGCAGGCGCAGCATCGGGTTTGTGTTTCAGCAGTACAATCTGGTGCAGACGCTGAATGTTCGGGAAAACATCATTCTTCCTGTGCTGCTGGATGGGGGAACGATTGACGAAGACTATTGCCGGGAAATCGTAACCCTTTTAAAGATTGATGAAAAGCTGGAGCAGTTTCCAGGTCAGCTTTCCGGCGGCCAGCAGCAGAGGGTGGCGATCGCCCGGGCGCTTGCAGGTAAGCCGTCCATCGTACTGGCGGATGAGCCGACGGGCAACCTGGACAGCAAGACCAGCCAGGACGTGATGGCATTTCTTAAGGCAGGCAACCAGCGGTTCCAGCAGACCATGGTGATGATCACCCACAATCCGGAGATCGCCCGGATGGCAGACCGCATCATCCGCATCGAGGACGGACGGATCAAGACGGGCGCTGCGGGACGGGAAGAAGCCGGAACCATCAGCGGAAAGGGGGTTCAGGCGCATGTTTCAGGTGAGAAATAAAGAAGCCCTCCGCCTGCTCGCAGGCCGGCAGATGAAGAAGAGCAGGCAGAGAAATGCCGCTGCAGTCGGAGCCATCATCCTGACTGCGATCCTGTTTTCCGCGCTGTTCACAGTGGGCGGGGGGATTCTGGAGGTGGCGCGGCAGAGCATGATGCGTTCATCCGGAAGCACGGCTCATGCAGCGATCAAGTTTTTGTCCATGCCGGAATATGAAAAGGTGAAAGAGGCCGGAGGATACGAGAAGATCGGATATTCCATCGTGACCGGGACCGGAGCCCACGAAAGCCTTCAAAAGCTCAACACGGAAGTCCGTTACGGGGAAGATTACTCGGCCCTGTCATTCCGCGCATTTCCCACGGAGGGAAACATGCCGGAAGAGAAGATGGAGATTGCCGTACCGCGTCTTGTACTGGACGCAATGGGGCTGCCCGCTCAGCTTGGGAGGCAGATCCGATTTCCTGTCGAGGTGAACGGGACAGTACATGAAGATACGTTTACTCTGTGCGGCGTCTGGGATGGAGATCCGGTTGCGCCCGCACAGGAGGTCTGGGTATCGAAATCCTACAGTGAGGAAATCGCGCCGACACTGATGACCACGTTTGGAGAAAATGTGCCTTATGAGGGAACGGTCATGGTGGATATTGATTTTTCAAATACCTGGAATCTTCAAGGGAAGCTTGCGGATCTGATCGCCCGGGCAGGACTGCGGGAGGATACAATGGGAGGGATCAATCCGGCATATTCGTCGATCAGCGTGGATGCCTACACAATCCTGACCGCAGTCATCTTTCTGGCGGTGGTCCTCGTTTCCGGCTGCCTGATCATTTACAATATTTTTTACATCTCCGTCACCCAGGATATCCAGTATTACGGCCTGCTCAAGACCATCGGGGCTTCCGGAAAGCAGCTCCGCCGGATCATTCTGCGTCAGGCGATGGGGCTGTCCGCCATAGGGATCCCTGCGGGACTTGCGGCAGGGTATGCCGTGGGATATCTGCTCCTTCCCGATGTAGTGATGCTGTTCCTGCCGGATAACAAATTTGAGGATTATACGGTATCTCCGGCAGTGCTTGCCGGGGCGGCAGTGTTCAGCCTGCTGACCGTATATATCAGCTTCCGTTCACCGGGACAGATCGCGGCATCCGTTTCCCCTGTGGAAGCAGCGCGCTACACCGGCGAGATCCGGCAGAAGGGCGGAAAAAAACAAAAGAAAAAAGTTCATGGAAAAATGACACGGAAAAGAAAATCCGGGGCGTTGAATTTCGGCAGAGCCGCAGAGCAAAAAGATGCGCCTGTGCTCCTTGCCCTCCGAAACCTGCGCCGCGACGGGAAAAAGGCGGTACTGGTGATCCTGTCCCTCTTTTTAAGCATGACCCTCTTGAACGCCACATACACCATCACCAGCGGATTTGACCTGGAGCGGTATGTGGAAACGCAGACCAACGGAGATTTTGAAGTGACGGACTGGACGGTGGCCGCAGCCGGACGTCCTGACAAGAACCTGGAGGGAGTCGAACGGGAATTTGAAGATGCAGTCAGAGGGATTCCGGGACTGACCAGATTTGAAAAGGTATATTGCGGGTTCGGACAGATCTGCCTTTCAAAACACGCTCTGGAACGGCTTGCCTGGGAAAATGAGCAGGGAAATGACTGGGCTGCCAATTGCGATCTGGAAACCGGGCAGGAGATCCTGTACGCTTATGCGGCCACAGGATCGCTGATGGAGCACGCGGTATATACGGAAGGAGAATTTGACGCGGAAAAATGGGCCAGGGGAAAATATGTGATCTATAACGACGGCGCGTCATGGGGAGGAGTGAAGCCGGAGCCTCTGTATCAGCCCGGAGATAAGATCATCCTGGAGGGAAAAGAAGGGCAGAAAAAGGAATACACGGTAATGGCCATCGGAGCACTTCCCTATACCTTGACCGCGCGCATATCCATCGATATAGGGATTGATGTGATCCTGCCGGAACAGGAATTTGTGGAGCTGTATGGTGAGAAGCAGCCCTTAAGCGTAGTCTACGATGTGGATACATCTCATCGGGACGAGGCAGAAAAGATCACGGCAGAATGGATGGAAAAATCCGGCATGGTCTGTATTTCCTTCGAAACACTGAAAGAAGAATTTCAGAAAACGAAGCAGGCATTTACAGTGATCGGCGGAAGCCTGAGCCTGGTCCTCGGGGCGATCGGAATCCTGAATTTTATCAATATCGTGGTCACAGGAATCCTGACAAGGCAGAAAGAGCTCGCTATGCTCAGCGCCGTGGGCATGGGCGGCAGGCAGATGAAGCAGATGCTGATCTGGGAGAGCACGGCATACATCGGAAGCGCCGCGGCCCTGGCTGTCACGGCAGGCAACCTGCTGTGCTGGCTGATCTGCCAGGATGCGACCATCCGGAACCAATGGGCATTTGCGTATCATTTTACTTTTGTCCCGGTGGCGGTGTGCCTGCCTCCCCTGCTGCTGGCAGCCTCGGCGGCGCCGCTGGTATTTTATAAGAAAATTTGCGCAAGGAGCGTGGTCGAGAGGCTCAGGTATTGCTGAGAATTATATTCTATTTTGGCCTGAGCATCGTTACTGTTCACACGGCGTCGTGCACCCTGCTGCACGGCGTCCGGCCAAT
>OFFP01001038.1_pt1 | contig 20394 bp, 11 predicted proteins | sample 1521431 | NCBI WGS metagenome assembly OFFP01 (sample SAMEA3504104, study PRJEB24116) | mouse gut metagenome | biome: mouse gut; feature: mouse-associated habitat; material: faeces | place: Denmark | collected 2011
CGAGCGGATTGCGCAGCAATAAACATCACCCCCGCGAGCTGCGCATCATTGTTTTTTTCTTCTACAGGAAATCCAGAGGAATTTCCTGTAGAAGAAAAAAATATGCCGCAGTTCCTGATTCCTAAACATCAGGAGCTGCGGCCCTCTTTAAAACTTCCACTTTACAACTGTGCTTTTTCTGCTCTTTTTCATATCCGATTCCCACAGCCAGAATTCTTCCCGTATACTCCGTTCTTCCTCCTGGTTTTGCCTGGAAACGCAGAGCGTATTTTCGATCTTTTATCTGCTGTATGGCCTCTTCCGGACTGTGATTTACTTTCAGTTCCAAAAGAATACAGTCTGCACTCCTGTCTGTTACCGGATAAAAAATAAAATCCACATATCCAATGCCTGCCTTGTCCTCCCGCTCTACCCGGTACTGGTCTCTCGCAGCCAGATATGCCAGATTTACTACTGCTGTCAGCTCTGTTTCATGATTATAACGCAATAATGGTGTTTCCATGTCATGAACAGCCTCCAAAATCTCTGACATGGTATCCGTATCACCTGCCAGCGTAGCGCTCAGCATCCGGTCTGACTCTTTTGCCAGGCGATATACATATCCCAGAGAGCTTTCTTTCTGCAGCATTTCCGAAAACCGGTCCATAAGTTCTTTATTCGGAATCAGGACTTTTCCATTCTCATAACTCAGGAATCCGTACACAACCATTGCAGAAAAAATCTCATCTTTTGTCTGAAGTTTCATGGAAACTGCCGAATATTCCCTGACTTTCACGGGAACAGCCGTACCTGCCATCATCAATGCAAGTTCTTCCCGGACAGCTGCTACATTATTTCTGATATAATAAAAAATCTCATCATAAGGACCGGAGCTGGTCCAGTAATTGCCCGGATTATTATTGGAAAGGGAAATCACAACAGAACGGGGATTATACAGGCGTTCACCGGATTTTGTATGATACCCATCATACCATTCCCGCAGTCCCTCTCTGGTAACATTCTGTTTTCCTGTCGTATTCTTCCGATACCGTTCAAACAGCTCGTCTGTTTCTTCTTCCGTAAACCCAAAATATTCGGAAAATCTCTGTTCCGTCACCATTGTAAATTCCGAAAACATATTCAGTTCGGAGCCGCTGGAATATTTTGCAATGGGAAGAATGCCTGTCATATATACAAGTAGCACATAAGGCCGGTCCTTTAACAGACTTCGTAAAAATGTGAGATACAGTCTTTTTTCATTTTCCGACACAAAAGGCTGATGAAACAGAAAATCCCACTCATCCAGTACAAAAATAAAGCGAACGCTGCTGTCCTGTGCATAAACATTCAGCAGTGCATCCACCGCTGATTCCTCCTGTTCCAGTTCCACGTCAGGATATGATTTCCTTATATCTTTTACCAGGCGCTTTTCAATCTTTCCAATATACTCCCTGTAGGAAACACACTGGCCGGAAATATCACTGAATGAAATATGAATGACCGCATAACGATTTCTGTAATTCTCATATCCATTTTTACTGCTGATTTCCAGAGAGTCAAAAATATCTGCTGTGTCACACGCCTTTGAAAAAAAGGATGCTATCATATTTGCCATCACGGTTTTTCCAAACCGGCGGGGACGTGTAATACAGATATAATTTGTCCCCTCCTCCACCAGCGGAAACAGTTCCTCCAGTAACCGTGTTTTATCTACAAAATATGGTTTTTTCGTCTCATTTTTATATAAGGTACAGGCTGCTTCACTGTTCAGATAAACACCCATCCGCGCCTCCTCTCACCGGGTCTGCAGAAATATATATTCCTTCTGAGCCTGTTCATCCTCCGGGTAATCTTTCAGATAGGCCAGCATTTTCTCTCTGGCCGCCTCGAAATCCAGCATCCCTTCACAGGCGATGATTTCATTGCGCCGAATCTGCTGTTCGTTAGGAGGATTTTTTACAGACAGCGCCTGCTGGTAAAACTCCAGCGCCTGGCTGTAATTGCCGGCTTCCATCTGGGTATCTCCAAGGGAAACCAGTGTGGATGTATCAGAATTATTTTTGGAAATATAGCTTTCATACAGGGCGTCGGCCTGACTGGAATTGCCTTCTGCATCGTAAACCTGCGCCATATAAAGCAGCGCTTTCACATCTTCCTGGTTGATGGCCTGGTCCAGTTCTTTTTTTGCCTGGGCATAATCCCCCTGCAGCAGGTAGATATGGCCCCGTTCCCGGTAATCCGCTGCTTTTTTTGGTTTCTCTTTCAGAGCTTCCTTCATAACCTCCTCTGCCTCCGGAGCATACCCCGCATTCATAAGATTCTCCCAGGCAGAAACATAAATTTCATAGCCGCCGCTGTTCTCAAAGGCATTCCGGTAATCCTTCATGGCCTTTTCTTTCTCTCCCTCTTTCAGATAGATACAGCCCCGCAGATAACTGGCTTTGGCGTCTTTTTTATCGTAATCCAGCAAAGCCCCGCAGGTAGTCAGGGCCCCTTTGGTATCTCCGGCCTGATACTGGGCCGTGGCCTTATAGTAACAGATATCAATTTCCATATCTCCTACCACTGCCTGAGACTGATCCAGCGCTTTCTGAAAAGCCTCCACCGCTTCTTCATAATTTCCTTCGCCCAGCTTTTTAATGCCGAGCTGCCGGTACGCCTGCTGGTTTTCCAGAGCTTCCTTATCCTGACATCCCGTTAAACCCGTACTTCCCAGCAGGAAAACTGCCAGCAGCAGGGAAAACTTCTTCTTCACTCTCTCTGATTTCATCTGTTCCGCCCTTTCTTTCCGTCTGTTTTTCACCTGCTCTGTCTTTCCGGAACCTTCAGACAGTTCCTGCTCCCCTGTGCTTTTCCTGTGCCGAAGTTCCGGGAATCTGTGCCAGAATAATGGCCGCAAACATCAGCACACATCCAATGGTTTCCTGCAGAGTCATGCGCTGTCCTAACAGTACCAGTCCTGCCAGCACGGAAATCACAGACTCCAGGCTGAGTATCAGTGCCGCCACTGTGGGGTTCATTCCTTTCTGTCCCACAATCTGCAGGGTGTAGGCTACTCCGCAGGACAATACGCCAGCATAGAGAACAGGCTGCCATGCCGCCAGAATATCCGTAAGACATGGTTCCTCAGCAAGGAACATCCCAATTCCGGACAGCAGGCCGGAAACCCAGAACTGAATACAGGACATTTTTACTCCGTCCACCCGTTCCGTAAAATAATCAATCACCAGAATATGCACTGAAAACAGAAGAGCCCCGATAAATACCAGAAAATCTCCTTTTCCAATGGGAATGCCCGTAATCAGCCGTTCCTGTACCTTTTGTCCGGCGGAACCTGACATGCACAGAAAATACAGTCCTGTCAGCGCCAGAACTACACCGGCCCACAGAGTCCATCCGCATTTCTTATGAAAAAACAGCCCCAGAATGGGAACCAGCACAATATAAAAGGCAGTGATAAATCCTGCTTTTCCCACTGTGGTATAAGCAATTCCCACCTGCTGGAAATTGGTGGCCAGGCACAGCAGAATCCCGCAGAGGATTCCTCCTGCTGCCAGTGTTCTGCTGTCAGATTTTTTTTCTGTAATGCCTGACCGTACCTTACTTTTCCATGGCTGTCCCGGCCGGCACATCTCTCTGTTTTCAGACTTTCTGCCCTGGCTGCCGTATTTTTCCAAAAACCAGATACAGGGAATCAGCACCGCGCCGCCCAAAAGGGACCGGACGCAGTTAAAGGTCAGGGGTCCCACATAATCCATTCCCACGCTCTGAGCCACAAAAGCAACGCCCCAGATAAAGGCAGTCAGCAACAGCAGCAGGGAATGTTTTATCTGTAATTTATCCATATATTTCCTTATTTCGGCAGTTCAACTTTTATTTTGTCCAGATGCCAGATATCGTCCACATACTCCTGAATGGTACGATCGGAAGTGAACTTGCCGGAATGGGCTGTATTCAGCATGGCCATCTTCGCCCATCTCTTTTCATCCCGGTATGCCTGCTCCACCTTTTCCTGCGCCTGTGCATAGGAACGGAAATCTTTCAGAATGAAATAGGTATCTGCATACTGAGTATCCAGCTTATTCAGCAGAGAATTATACAGGGGACGGAACAGCTCCGTATCATTATGGGAATACATTCCGTTAATCAGCTGCATCAGTACCTGACGGATATCCTGGTCTGTGTTGAAAATATGCATGGGGTCATAATCACGTTTCTGCTCATGATCAATGACTTCCTGAGAACTCATTCCGAAAATAAAAGCATTTTCCTCGCCTACTTCTTCCACAATTTCCACGTTCGCACCATCCATGGTTCCCAGTGTAACAGCCCCGTTCAGCATAAATTTCATGTTACCGGTTCCGGATGCTTCCTTGCTGGCAGTGGAAATCTGTTCAGACACATCTGCCGCTGCAAAAATCCATTCTGCAGTAGATACTTTATAGTCTTCAATAAACACCACTTTGAGTTTTCCATTGATGGAAGCGTCATTGTTGATTATCTCTGCCACGCTGTTAATCAGCTTGATGGTAAGTTTGGCAATGCGGTAGCCTGCCGCTGCTTTTGCTCCGAAAATAAAGGTTCTCGGATAGAAATCCATTTCCGGATGTTCTTTGATTTTATTGTACAGATACATCACATGCAGAATATTCAGAAGCTGGCGTTTGTACTCATGGAGACGTTTTACCTGTACGTCAAAAATGGAACGGGGATCCACATTGATTCCGTTGTGTTCACGGATATAAGCTGCCAGGCGCAGTTTGTTCTGGTATTTGATGTTCATGAACTCCTGCTGCGCTTTTTCATCTTCCGCATAAACAGCCAGTCTGGACAGATGGGGCAGATTGGTTACCCAGTCATCGCCAATATATTTGTTGACCCATTCCGCCAGCAGAGGATTGCCATGGTACAGGAATCTTCTCTGGGTAATTCCGTTGGTCTTATTGTTAAATTTCTCCGGGAACATCTGGTAGAACTCATGCAGCTCCTGGTTTTTCAGGATTTCCGTATGCAGTCTTGCCACACCGTTGACAGAGCAGCCTGCTGCAATGGCAAGATGAGCCATTTTTACCTGGCCATCATAAATAATCGCCATCTTCTGGACTTTATAACGGTCTCCTGGGAATTTCTTTTCAATATCCAGAATAAACCGGCGGTTAATTTCCTCGATAATCTGATAAATTCTGGGAAGCAGTCTGGAGAAAATCTCAATGGGCCATTTTTCCAGTGCTTCAGACATAATGGTATGGTTGGTGTAAGCACATGTTTTTGTGGTGATTGCCCATGCTTCTTCCCATTCCATATTTTCCTCGTCCAGAAGGATCCGCATCAGCTCTGCCACTGCCACGGTGGGATGGGTATCATTTAACTGAATCGCCACTTTTTCCGGCAGCTTATGCAAATCCGTATGATATTTTTTGTAGCGGGCCACTGCACGCTGTACACTGGCAGATACAAAGAAATACTGCTGCTTTAAGCGCAGTTCTTTTCCCTGAATATGATTGTCATTGGGATAGAGCACTTCCACCAGATTCCGGGCAAGATTTTCCTGCTCCACTGCCTTTTTATAATCGCCCTTGTCAAATGCGTCCAGCTCAAAATACTTTTCCGGCTCCGCATCCCATGCAATCAGCACATTGACCATATTGTTGTTGTAACCTACCACCGGCATATCGTAGGGAACCGCACGGACAGACTGGTATCCTTCATGGATAAATCTGGTTTTTCCGTTGGCGTCTCCTTCTGAGCGCACATAGCCTCCGAATTTTACCTGGAAGGTATGCTCCGGCCGGCGCATTTCAAAGGGATAACCGTCTTTCAGCCAGTTATCCGGCTCTTCCATCTGAAATCCGTCTTTGATTTTCTGGCGGAACAGTCCATAGCGATAACGAATGCCGCATCCGTATGCTCCATAGCCCAGAGTTGCAAGAGATTCCATGAAACATGCTGCAAGCCTTCCCAGACCGCCGTTTCCCAATGCCGGATCCGGCTCCTGGTCTTCGATTACATTCAGATCAAATCCGATTTCTTCCAGTGCTTCTTTTACTTCCTTGTATGCAGTCAGGTTTATCAGGTTATTTCCCAGAGCCCGGCCCATCAGAAATTCCATGGACATGTAATACACAATCTTCGGGTCTTCTTTTTCAAAAGTCTTCTGTGTTGCCAGCCACTGATCGATAATAACTTCCTTCACTGCCTGAGATACCGCCTGATATACCTCCTGCTGAGAAGCCTCCTCCAGCGTCTTGCGGTAAAGATTCTTTACGTTGTCCTTAATCTCCTGAATAAACTTTTCCTTTTCAAACATCTTGTTCTGCATTGTTATCTCCTTCCTCTCTGGTGCCTCCGTCTTAAAAGTCACACCTTTTCCACTCCAAGTACCACAGATTCTCCATTGATATCCCATGTTTCCGAATGGCCTTTTATCTCAGCCCCGGTAATATCCACAGCCAGCACCTCGGACTGGATCTGTCCGCCGAACTCTCTGAAGATTTTATCTATGGTTTCTTCTGCCTGGTAGAAAACGTGAATCTTATCCATTACTTCAAACCCTGCCTTTTTGCGCATGGTCTGAATCTTACTGATCAGCTCCCGGACAAAGCCCTCTGCTATCAGCTCCGGCGTCAGGCTGGTGTCCAGTACAACAGTCACCTCATTGTCTCCTTCTGTCACATAGCCTTCCTGCTGAGTCATAGTAATAAGAAGGTCCTCCTCACATAATACAACGTCTGCATTTACGCTGTCAAGGGTAATACTTCCTTTGGATTTCAGTTCCGCCATGGCCAGATTGCCGTTTAATTCTCCCAGAGCCTGCTGAATCTGCTTTAAAAATTTCCCGTACTTTGGTCCTACGGTGCGAAGCTGAGGCTTGAACGTATAATCTGTGAAGCTGCTCACATCCTCCGTAAAGGCCACTTTTTTGATGTTCAGCTCATCTTTTATAATATCCGTAAACAGCTCCGGAAGTTCCTGAGACGCTTTTACAAACATGGTGCCGATGGGCTGGCGGTTTTTGATATTTGCGGTATTTCTGCAGGCCCTTCCCATCACCACAATTTTCAGTACCGCTTCCATATTTTTCTCCAGCTCCGTATCCATCAGAGCTTTCTCTGCCTCCGGAAAATCACACAGATGGACGCTTTCCGGTGCGGAACTGTCAATGCTGCATACCAGATTCCGGTAGATATCCTCTGACATAAAGGGAATCATGGGCGCAGCTGCCCTGCTGACCGTTACCAGAGCGGTGTACAGTGTCATATACGCATTGATTTTATCCTGTTCCATGCCTTTTGCCCAGAACCGCTCCCGGCTTCTGCGCACATACCAGTTACTCATATCATCCGTAAATTCCTGCAATGCCCTTGCTGCCTCCGGAATACGGTAATTTCCAAGATGACCGTCCACCTGGGCCACCATGGTATTCAGTCTGGACAGAAGCCATTTGTCCATTACAGACAGTTTCTCATATTCCAGTGCATATTTTGTGGCGTCAAAGTCATCAATATTGGCATACAGTACAAAAAACGCATAGGTATTCCACAGAGTTCCCATAAATTTACTCTGTCCTTCCTGCACCACTTTTCCATGGAACCGGTTGGGCAGCCAGGGTGCGGAGTTGATGTAGAAATACCAGCGGATGGCGTCTGCACCGTAAGTTTCCAGCGCCTCGAAGGGATCAACGGCATTTCCTTTGGACTTGCTCATTTTCTGACCGTTTTCATCCTGTACATGGCCCAGAACAATTACATTTTCATAAGGGGCTTTGTTAAACAGCAAAGTAGACTCTGCCAGAAGAGAATAAAACCATCCCCTGGTCTGATCCACCGCTTCGGAAATAAAGTCCGCCGGGAACTGGGATTCAAACAGCTCCTTGTTCTCAAAGGGATAGTGGTGCTGGGCAAAGGGCATGGCCCCGGAGTCAAACCAGCAGTCAATCACTTCCGGTACGCGATGCATTTCCTTCCCGCATTCGGGGCATTTGATGGTCACTGCATCAATATAAGGACGGTGCAGCTCTATTTCTTCCGGACAGTTTTCTGACATCTCTTTTAATTCTGCAATGCTTCCGATGGAATGCATATGGCCGCATTCACATTCCCAGATGTTCAGAGGAGTTCCCCAGTAACGGTTTCTGGAAATTCCCCAGTCCTGTACATTTTCCAGCCAGTCTCCGAACCGGCCTTTGCCGATATTTTCCGGAATCCAGTTGATGGTATTGTTATTGCGGATTAAATCCTCCTTCACTTCGGTCATTTTGATAAACCAGGATTCTCTTGCATAGTAAATCAGCGGCGTATCACAGCGCCAGCAGTGAGGATACTCATGCTCAAACTTCGGCGCGTCAAATAGCAGTTTCCGGTCTTCCAGATCCTGTAAAATCATGGGGTCCGCTTTTTTGCAGAAAGTACCTGCAAAGGGCGCTCCCTCTGTCAGTTCTCCCTTTCCATTGACAAACTGTACGAAAGGCAGGTCATATTTCCTTCCCACTTTGGAGTCATCCTCACCGAAAGCCGGGGCAATATGCACGATTCCCGTACCGTCTGTCATGGTAACGTAACTGTCGCAGGTCACAAAATGGGCTTTCTTATGCTGCTTTTCGGCTGCCTCTTTCGCTCCTTCATACAGAGATTCATATTCCCGGTATTCCAGATCCGTTCCTTTGAAGGTTTCCAGTATTTCATACGCTTTTGCTCCGGACTCCTGCTGTTCTTTATCCAGCAGTGTTCCCATCACTTTATCCAGTAATGCCTCTGCCATATAATATACCATACCGTCAGCAGCCTTAATCTTACAGTAGGTTTCCTCCGGATTTACACAGAGCGCCAGATTGGAAGGCAGCGTCCAGGGGGTGGTGGTCCATGCCAGGAAGTAAGCGTCTTCCTCTTTTACCTTAAACCGTACAATAGCAGAACGCTCTTTTACGGTTTTATAGCCCTGGGCCACTTCCTGGGCAGAAAGAGGCGTACCGCACCGGGGACAGTAAGGCACAATTTTGAAACCTTTGTACAATAATTTCCGGTTCCAGATTTCTTTTAACGCCCACCACTCTGATTCAATAAAATCATTGTGATATGTCACATAAGGGTCGTCCATATCAGCCCAGAATCCCACGGTACCGGAGAAATCCTCCCACATCCCCTTGTATTTCCAGACAGACTCTTTACATTTGCTGATAAAAGGATCCAGACCGTACTCCTCGATCTGTTCCTTGCCGTCCAGACCCAGAAGTTTCTCCACCTCCAGCTCCACCGGCAGGCCGTGGGTATCCCATCCCGCCTTACGGGGCACCATATACCCCTTCATGGTACGGTATCTGGGGATCATGTCCTTGATCACGCGGGTCAGCACGTGGCCGATATGCGGCTTGCCGTTGGCCGTCGGCGGGCCGTCATAGAACGTATAAGTCTCCCCCTCCTTCCGGGAATCCATGCTCTTCTGAAAGATGTCATTATCCTTCCAGAACTGACAGACTTCCTTCTCCCTGTCTACAAAATTCAGGCTTGTGTCTACTTTCTGATACATGTTCTGCTCCTCCTTCGCAAACTCGTGATTCCATTAAGATAATCTGATGCTCTCTTTACTGCAGGCCCTCATACTGCTGAGGCCAACCGATGCACTCTTTACTGCAAAGTCTCAACACCTGCTGAGGCCAATCGATGCGTATAAGCAGATTCGAGAGGCTTCGCCTCTCTCATTCGCGTTGCTCGCCGGAAGCCTTCCGGTCCATACGCTCATGCAGGCATGGCGCCTGGTCCGTAAGTTTTCCGGCTCTGCTTATACGCGCAAAAAAACCCCGTCCCGTAAAAGGACGAGGCCAATGTGCTCGCTAACCACCTGTTACGACGTACCGCCATCCATAATGATGACTATACGTTTCCCGGTAACGGCGGGATGCCGTCATTCCCTACTGATCTCTGTCCTCCCGCTTCCTGTTACTGACTTCCATCAAAAATACCCACGAAAGTATAGGCAGTATGCCTGTCACACCAGCTCTGCGGACAGATAAGTTCAGTCTGAGACTCAGAAGTGATCTTCCCTGCTCCCCTACTCACACCGGCCTTCCACCGCCGCCGGTTCGCTGTGCCTTTGAGAGAACAGATACTGTCTTCTTCAACGTCTGTGTTTATTTTTACATTTCACCGCCAATGCCAGTTCATTAAGGCCCTGCACGGCGTCTGACATTGTTTCACTGCTACCTATAATATATAGTATATTTTCCCCGCTGTTGTCAAGGGATTCCGCCACAGTTTCCGGAAAATTCATGCTTGAAAACTTCAAATTTATTTGCAAACAGGCGGCCCTGGATGATACTCTATAAAAAAACGAGCTTCGCTCGTTTACGAGATTTGCCTCCGGCAAACTCGGATAAGCGGAGGAATTTCCTATACCATAAAAAAGCGGCGCTTTCGCTCCTGCCAGCAGCAGGCCGCACAGAAAGGAAACATACATGAACACAGCATCCCTGTCCAATATCTTTACCGTCCGCAGATTAAACGGCAATGACATAGATCTTATCTATAACCTGTGCGCAGACAATAAAATCTTCTACCAGTATCACCCTCCCTTCGTCACAAGGGAGAGTATCCTGCAGGATATGGAAGCGCTTCCGCCCGGCAGGGAACTGTCCGATAAATTTTATGTCGGTTTTTTTGACGGGAACGCGCTGATCGCTGTACTTGACCTGATTATCGGTTATCCGGACAAAAACACAGACTTCATCGGCTTTTTCATGATGGATGCCAGCCGGCAGGGCCAGGGCTCCGGTTCAAAGATCATTCAGGAATGTGCCGCGTACCTGTACACAACAGGCTGCCGAAAGCTCCGTCTCGGCGTTGATAAAGGCAATCCCCAGAGCAACGCCTTCTGGAGAAAAAACGGATTTTGTGTCGTCGATACAGGAGAATATATTCTTATGGAACGGACGCTCCGTGCTTCCTCCTGCGATCACCTTCTATATTGACGTGATTGGGGGCATATGATATTATGACACAGTCTTTTTTAGTTTATACGATAGAAGCATCATAACGAACGATATCAATTATTCCGAAACAGCGCTTTCCGGTGCGGACTCTCTCCATGCCGGAATGCGCTGTAATCATGGCCGGAAAGCGACCTATATGGAGGGCAGGCGTATGGATTATTCAAAAGGTTATTTTGAACCAATCGGCGAAGGAACGCCGAACAGCACGATCCACGAACAGCACAGCGGCATGCAGAGCGTCCAGAATTTAGAGTCCATCATCAATGAGGGGCTTCGTGTCGCTTTGCTGGAGGAAACTCCGGATCAATCTCTGGAAGTGCTGCTGGAACACCTGGGAAAAGCTCTGAATGGAGAGCGGACCTACATATTTGAACAGAACGAATCCGGCTGTGACGACAATACCTATGAGTGGGTGGCCGACGGGGTAGAACCGGAAAAGGACAATCTGCAGAATGTTCCGCCGGAGGTATGTGCAAGCTGGTATCAGAATTTCGTCATCGGTAAGCATATTATTATTGAAGATCTGGAAGATATCCGGGACACCGATCCCCTTCAATACGAAAATCTGAAGCGGCAGAGCATCCATTCCCTTGTGGTTGTTCCTCTTTATAACGGCAAGAAGATCATCGGCTTTTACGGCGTAGACAATCCCCCCGTAAAGTCGTTGGAATATGCATCAAATATGCTCCAGACCGCAGCATACTTTATCGTCTCCTCCCTGAAACGGCGCAACCTGTTCCGTGAGCTTCAAAAGCGAAGCTATAACGTGCTTCATGCCCTCAGCGTAGACTACCTGGGCATCTATCAGGTGAACTTCGATACGGGCGAATGCGAGATCTACCGCAGCAGTGAGCAGATGGGGATGGATTGGGCTGCCCGGTTTGCAGGCGGCTATCAGGCAGCCATGGAACACTATATTACCGAGTACGTAATTGCCCGGGATCAGGAACGACTCCGGACTGTGACGAAAAGAGACTATGTACTCGCACAGCTTATGACAAAGAAAAAGTTCTCTGTCCGCTATCAGGTGAAAGACATTGATTCCGAGCTGAAACACCTGGAAATTCATTTCTCTGCCACAGAAACGTCAGAACAATCTCACTGCGCGATTTTTGCGCTGCGGGATATCAATGCCGTGGTGGAACAGGAAGAAAAGTATAAACTGGAGGCGAGACAGAGTCTGGAAGATATTCTGGAAGGAGCAAGGACCGGTATCTGGACCATCGAACTGGAGGAAGGCTGCCTGCCGAGAATGTATCCGGACCGTACCATGCGGATCCTTCTGGGTGTATCGGAAGAGGTCGGGCCGGAAGAATGCTACCGGCGTTGGTTTGAAAATATCGAACCGGATTATGTGGAGATGGTACAGGAAGCCGTACTGGAAATATTGGAAACCGGGCGGTCTGAAGTAATCTATCCCTGGAATCATCCTTCCCTTGGGAAAATTTATGTCCGCTGCGGCGGCGTGCCGGACAGAAAATTCAAAAAACCGGGCGTCTGCCTGAACGGATACCATCAGGACATCACGGAAACCATGGTGACGAGGAAAAAACAGGAACAGTCCATTATGGAGCTGTTGGAACGGGTACGGCGCGCAAATTCGGCCAAAAGCGAATTTCTTTCCCATATGTCTCATGATCTGCGTACACCCATCAACGGAATCCTGGGAATGCTGACCATCCTGGAAAAAAGTCAGGATGACCCGGAACTGCAACGCCAGTGCCGGAAGAAAATCCGTGTATCAACAGAGCATCTGCTGTCCCTGGTGAATGATGTTCTCCAGGTCAGTAAACTGGAAAGCGGAAGCCCGACAGATGTGGCAGAACCCTATGATCTTCACGACACCCTGGAAGACTGCATTTCCATCCTGTCCCCGCTGGCAGAAGAACGCAGAATCAGCCTGGTGATGGATCAGGCCAGCCTTCAGCACACCAAAATAATCGGGAATCCGCTTCACCTGCGGCAAATCCTGATGAATGTCATCGACAATGCCCTCAAATACAACCGTCCCCACGGTTCTGTGCTTATTCAGGTTAAAGAAACTGCCTGCCAGGGCCAGAATGCCAACTACCTGTTTATCGTCGAGGATACCGGAATCGGCATCGGGGAAGACTTCAAGGAGCACATTTTTGAACCCTTCACGCAGGAACATCAAAATGCGCGGACTCACTACAACGGCGTTGGCCTTGGCATGTCCATCGTAAAGAAACTGGTAGACCAGCATAAGGGAACCGTTGAAATAGACAGCCAGATCGGCAAAGGAAGTGTGGTGCGGATTACCCTGCCCCTTCGTATCAATGAGGCATGGAACGAACAGCCCATGACGGAAGAGCAGAATGTATCGGGCAGCATCGCCGGAATGCGCGTCCTTCTGGTGGAAGATAATGAAATCAACTGTGAGATCGTACAGTATATCCTTCAGGATGCAGGCGCTAAGGTCGTAACCGCAGGCAATGGGAAAATCGCTGTGGATGTGTTTGCATCATCCGATCCAGGGACCTTTGACTGCATACTTATGGATCTGATGATGCCAGTTATGAGCGGCTATGAAGCCGCCAGAATGATCCGCAGCCTGAACCGGCCGGATGCTCAGGTGCCCATCATAGCGTTGTCGGCCAACGCATTTGACGAGGACATCGCGCTGTCCAAGGACGCCGGAATGAATGAACATCTGGCAAAGCCGGTGGATATCCGAAAAATGTTCAAAGTCATGAACCGGCTGCACCACTGACAGAAGTGCATTCCTGTGCTTGATTCATTTTTATGGGTATAGTGCACGTTTCTGTTCTGTATCCGTAATAAATTCTAAAGAATGGAGATGAAAAAGGCATGAAAGACATTGCTTTACCGCGTTCCTTAAAAATCAGTATCGCAGTGATCCTTTGTTTAACTGTTTTTGTGTTTTCGTTTCTGGGAATGTCCATCAATACTATGAGTGAAAACACGATCGAAAATATAGGAACTACTTATATGTCCGGCATGAACGAACAGGTATCTCTGCATTTTGAAACGATCATCGATCTCCGTCTGACTATGGCGGAATCTATCGCGCACATTGCAGCGGATGAAGAGACTTCCAGTTACGGCTCGAAGGAGGAGATAGAATATGGGGCAAAAGCAAGGCATTTTCTATGTGCCGCCCTGTATTCGTCCGATGGCAGAATTGAAATGATCTACGGCGATCCCATAGAACTCAATCACCCCGAACTGTTTTTGGAAAGCCTGAAACGCGGGGAACGTAAAACAGCATCCGGTTTCGACAGCAGCGGAAATGATGTGATCCTGTTCGGCGTTCCCTGTGAATATCCCATGACTGACGGAAACACCAGCCTTGCCATGATCGTAGGACTTTCTTCCCGGTATATGGGCGAAGTTCTTTTCCTCGATTCAGATGAATCTCTGATTTCTTCCTATGTGATCCGTAAAGACGGCAGCTACGTTGTGCGCAGCGAAGGCAGCCCTCAGGAAAACTATTTTGACAGAATTTACAACGTCTTTGAAGGCCAGAATAAGGAAGCGGATTCTTATATCAATCAGATGACGGCGGCTATGGAGTCCGGTAAAGATTATTCCGTCATATTGCAATACGGCGATTCGCGCCGTCATCTGTATTGTACCAGCCTTCCCTACTGCGAATGGTATCTGGTGACGGTACTTCCTTTTGACGAATTGGATCACGCGATCCTGAGTATGAGCGGGCATTGGCTTGTCATCGTTTATGCCGCTTCTTTTGCGGTGATCGCCATGCTCCTCTACATATTCTTTCAATATTTAAAGGTGTTCAGAAAACAGGTAGCCAAACTGAAGTGTATGAACGCAGAGATGGCTGCGGCACAGAAAAACGCTGAAAAAGCCCGGAAAGAAGCGGAAGATGCCAATGCGGCAAAACAGGAATTTCTCTCCAGCATGAGCCATGACATACGTACCCCCATGAATGCCATAATCGGTATGACATCTCTGGCCACGGCCAATATGCACAATCCGGAACAGGTTCAGGAATACCTGCGCAAGATTGCACTGTCCAGCAAACACCTGCTGGGACTGATTAATGACGTACTGGATATCTCCAAGATCGAGAGCGGCAAAATGACATTGAATATCGGGCCAATGTCGTTAAGAGAGGTGATGGACAGCATTGTCAATATCATGCAGCCTCAGGTTAATGCAAAAAATCAACAGTTCAACGCGGCTGCATACGAAATTCTTTCAGAAACTGTGTGCGGTGACAGCGTTCGGCTGAATCAGGTACTGATCAACTTATTGGGAAATGCCGTAAAATTCACCCAGGAGAACGGCTCTGTCCAGCTCTCCGTATACCAGGAAACATTACCGGAGGATACCTCCTGTGTCCGCACCCATTTCCTGGTGCGTGATACAGGCATCGGTATGTCAGAAGAGTACCAAAAACAGATCTTTGACTCTTTCAGCAGAGAGGACAATACCCGTGTACAGAAAACAGAAGGATCCGGCCTGGGAATGGCAATCACCAAATATATTGTAGATGCGATGGGCGGTGATATTTCCGTCCGCAGTGAACAGGGCAGGGGAAGTGAATTCCACGTTATTCTTGATCTGGCGAAAGCAGCCGCTCCTGTGTACGATATCCCGCTTCCTGACTGGCATATACTTGTGGTTGACAACGATGAACGGTTATGCAGAAATGTGGTTCATTCTTTAGCGGCAATAGGCATCCGTTCCGAATGGTGCCTGAGCGCAGAGAAGGCGATGGAACTGATCGCCAGACACCGGCACAGCGACCATTATCATATGCTTCTTCTTGGCTGGGAATTGACGGATACAAGTGGCATTGAAGCTGCCCGGGCCATCCGCTCAGGTTATGGAGAAGACTCACCGGCTCTGCTGCTTGCTGCCTGTGACTGGAGCGAGGCGGAAGCAGAAGCCAGAGAAGCCGGAATATCCGGTTTTATCTCCAAACCGCTGTTCACATCCGTTTTGTTTGACGCTCTGAAAACATTTGCCGGTACTGCTGACGAAAAGGCTGATCCCGCTGATCAGACCACTGCTGACGAAAAGACGGCAGACAAGGCGCTGCGGGGAAAACATATTTTATTGGCAGAGGATAATGAACTTAACTGGGAAGTTGCACGAGGCCTGCTTGCTGATCTCGAAATGGAACTGGATTGGGTTGAAAACGGTCAGCTTTGTGTTGAAAAATTCACCAAATCCCCGGTAGGTTATTATGATGCCGTCCTCATGGACGTACGGATGCCCGTGATGGATGGTTATGAAGCCACAAGATCCATAAGGGAACTGGAACGTGAGGATAAGAATATTCCTGTTATTGCCATGACTGCCGATGCCTTTTCGGAAGATATCCAAAAGTGCCTGGAATGCGGCATGAACGATCATTTGGCAAAACCGATCGATATTCAGGACGTCACCCACAAATTAAAGAAACATCTGAACCTGGGAAGCAGCTGATCTTCCGCCTCATTCCATATAACCAATCATCGTAAGCGCCGTTTTTGGAACCGGGCTGATATCCGCATTTTCCACAGGCAACTGCACCTCTGCCTGAATGGCAAACTGATACTGATGCTGGCCGCTGCTATATTCCCAGGTGGCCAGCACTTTTTTTCCGTCGCCTGAACGCTGCACCTTTACATACACGATCTGCCCGGAGACAGTACTGCCCATCCAGGTCTCCTCCAGCGCAGCATCATAAACAGTATCCGGTTCATTCAGGTTCAGCTCACCATCCCTGACCGCTGTCAGCCTGCAATCTGCCTCTGCAATCATATCCCAATAATACACTTCCACCGTATTCTCCGCCGGCTGTCTGTACTCCCTGTCACGGATCCAGTTCTCGTTGTCCGGCAGCTGCAGCGCAATCCCAAAATCATCAGACAATTCCCTGATATCAACCGTCGTCTCTTCACCTGCCTCCTTTGTCCTTGCCGTATCGTCAGACTCATCCTCTGTCCTGACAGCTTCAACCCCCAGATCCGCCTCTGCATCCACTGTCTCCACCATACCCGGTCCGCCGCCATACCCCGCCAGATCATACAGATCGTGGGGTATGGAACTAACCGCCAGCTGCTCTTCTTCCGACAGGCTGTTATACCATTCAAGCCACTCTATCGTCTCCGCAGACAGAGTGTCCCGGCTGTACCACTGATCCATGTAACGTATCTTACTGTCATCTGCCCTTTCCTTCGGATCAGTCAGAAAAAACACAACCACCGCCACGCAGACAAGCACAACCGCAGCTACAAGCCAGCCGGCCGGTTTCCTGTATTGCAGAATGCTGTTAACCCGCTCCCTGACGCCCACCTCGCCAAAAGCAAGCGGATAAGAAAACACCGTCTTTCTCTGCAGACTGCAGGCCAGCAGCGCGTGTGCATAGGCTTTCCTGCCATTTAAATCCAAACTGCCTGCAGCCTTCTCATCGCAGGCAAGTTCCAGATCCCTGCAAAAAAGCGCATACGCTGCCCACACAAGCGGATGAAACCAGTAGACCGACAAAAGCAGCCAGCCCAACGGTTTGGCACAGTGGTCCAAACGCTTTATATGAGCCTGTTCATGGGCAAGAATATAAGGTATCTGTTCCTCTTGCATGCCCGAAGGCAGATAAATATGCGGCCTGATAATTCCCAAGATAAAAGGGGATGTTACCATGTCGCACATCTTCGGCGATGCGGCACCCCTCGTTCCTGCATGAATTTCCAACGGCACAGCTTCCCGTACCGCAGCGTGCAGCCGCAGGCTGCATGCCAGCGCATATACCATCATCAAAGCCGCCCCCGCGATCCAGACCATCCCCGCAACAGCCGTCCAGATATAAAGCGGATTCACACTGGCTCCTGGTTCCGGCGCAAAGCGCTCACCGATGATCGGATTGACTGCCTCATTCAACCCCGGAATCCCACTGTCAATGAACGGCTCCGACGCATATCTGACTACTTCTGCACGAATTGTCTCGCTGCTGGGTATCAGACTGAAGGCGCTTTCCGGGAAGAACGGGCACAAAAGCCTGACAGCCACCACCGCCCACAGCACACAGATCATCCGTCTCGGCGCTTTTCCAAGCAGAAGCCGCACGACAATGACCGCCAGGATCAACCATCCTGCTGCAATACTCATATTAAGCACTTTTAAGAATATCCTATCCATTCCTGCCTCCTTCCCATCACGCGAATACCTTTCCGCTCACCCGGCTGTCTCCCGATACACATCCCCTATGCCTCATCGATGATCCGCCTGATCTGTGCCGCCTCCTCAGGCGTCAACGCCCTCTCCTTTGTAAAAGCAGCTACAAAAGCAGGCAGCGAACCGTCAAAAGAATCCTCCACAAATTTCCGGCTCTGTCTGGAATAGAACTGCTGGCGGGTGATCAGACAGGTAACCGTCCCTTTATTATTTTCAAACAGTCCTTTGTCACACAGACGCCTGAGTACCGTGTGTGTAGTAGTCCTTTTCCACTGAAATACCTCCGCCGCCAGCTTTACCAGCTCTGAAGACCTGACCGGCTCCCGCTCCCAAATCATATCCGCAAAACGCGCCTCAATCACACCCAATTGTATCTCCGCCATACAGCTTCCTCCTTACTCCTCTATATAAACTTTGTCTGTATAAATGGAAACAGAAATTTGTTATGTCGTTTACTATACTTTATGTAGACTTTGTTCGTATAAATAAAGACTACTCCATGTAGACATATTTGTCAATAAAGAGTAGTCCATCAATATCGGGATTAACAGCAGCAACTGTTTTACTTTACGGATTCTTCCAATGCCCACATAGCCGCTCCTGCTGCCGCCTCCTCTGCAATATCCCGGAATCTGACCGGAAGGCCGAAAAGCCGCTCCACCTCCTGCCGCAGCAGCCTGTTTTTGCGTATGCCGTTTCCACTGGCGATAATCTCCCTTTTCCCCGCCTTCAGCACATCGGGCAGCTGCTCATACATTTGGTAAAGTTCAAGCGCCATCCCCGTCACATAAGCCCTCACCATATTACCGAGCGTAAAATTCTCAGCCGTCAGCCCTGTCATGCTGCCTCCCGGTGCAGGGTTCCCAGGCTCCTGCCGCTTCGCATTTCTTCCCAGCATGAGATTTTCGGGCTCCCGCCGCTTCGCACTTTCGCCAGACGCCTGCCTTTGCCGGCTGCCGTAGAGCAGCGGTGCAATACACAAGTCCGTTGTATGCACCTGCGCTCCTGCTTCCTCCAGCTTCTCATAGACATCCGTCTCGATTCCCGTCACTGCATACACCGTACCTTTCACAAACTCTGCCAGCCGCTCATAAACCTTGCCGCCATTAACCGAAGCCTGCACATACAGAAAACCTTTCTCCGTAAAAGGGCGGATCTCCGCCTCCGTTCCTTCGATCAGCTCTCTGTGGAACAAAGAAACCTGGGATCCGGTCCCCACGTTAACGCTCAGCGCATCCTGTTTCTCCCCTACGGCGGCATAGAAGCTCGCCTGATTGTCCCCTTGGGCGCAGGTCACCGGAATGCCTCGATACGTACCAAAAACGAATCCCGCTGCTCTCACCTGCGGATAATAAGACGTTTCCACGCCCGCTCTCTCCAGGGCATCCATAGCAAAGCACCGCCCCCGCAGATCAAATCCCCCCAGACTGGCCGCAATGGAACTACTCATTACCGGTTCTTTTGCATCACACAGCCGCATGGCTATATAGTCCCCGATATTGGCAAGATGCACCGCCTCCTCCGGAATCTGCCCCGTCCGCTGCAGATAAAAATGCGTCACGCTCCCGTAACCGGAATACATCTCACAGCCTGTCACACGGGACAGATAAGAAGCGTAAGTCTCCTCTCCAAAGGTCTCATTCCCTGATTCCTCCTTCCATGTATAATAGGGGGAAACGGCCCTTCCCTCCCTGTCCACATACAAAATCCCATGCATCTGGCTGGAAATGCCAATCGCCGCAGGCCTGTCAGTACTGTCGTCGCTTTGCAGGATATTGTCCAGCATCCCCGTTACCACCGCATAGATTCTATCAGGATCCTGCCGGAATGTGCCGTCGAGAAAATAATTCTTCTCCTGACACACTACTGACAGTTTCCCCGTCCCCTCCTCATAAACACCCAGACAGATGCTGGTAGTTCCAATATCGATTCCGATCGCTCTCATAATCCGTTCCCTTCCTCCTTGTCCGCCTGCCTGATCATCTTTTTCTCCATTCCGAAGCGCTTTGCGCTGAGGCCGCGAGCAGAATTTCAGATTCTGCTCTGTGATCAAGGAGTTTGTGACGCTTCGGCACAAACTCTTGGTTGAATAAATTGCTCATCAGAGAATTTATTCAACCTTTTCTCCTCTTATCATCGCGGCCAGCGCTGCATTCTCTCCTATGGCATAGAATTTCCATCTTCCCTTCACCATACCAGTTTCTTTCATATACCGTCAAGAAACTATTATCTAAAAATCTCTAACTATTTTCAACACCCATTTC
>OFFP01001040.1_pt1 | contig 20390 bp, 18 predicted proteins | sample 1521431 | NCBI WGS metagenome assembly OFFP01 (sample SAMEA3504104, study PRJEB24116) | mouse gut metagenome | biome: mouse gut; feature: mouse-associated habitat; material: faeces | place: Denmark | collected 2011
GCCCGCCGCCGTATCCGGGTGTCCGCCGGGAGCCCCCCGGAGGACGCCGTCGGAGCCGGTGAGGACGTTGACATTGAATCCGGTGTCGATCTCCAGGGCCGCCAGGACCACAAAGTCCAGCTTGTTCACGAAAGCCCCCTTGTTGGCCGGGTTGGCGTACTGGCTGGCGCTCATCTCATAGTGGCCGGGCGTGCGGTGGATGGAGTTCACCGCGTCCAGATCAAAATCCTGAACGTCGATAACCTTGCCCACCTTTCCCTTTTTCAGCAGCTCCACCATGGGGCCGCAGATGCCGCCGATGGCCCAGCCCATCCGGATGCCCTGCCGGTCCATATACTCCTCCAGAAACAGGTTGGCCGCCAGAGAGGGCCCGCCCACGCCGGTCTGGAAGGAGAAGCCGTCCTTAAAATAGGGTGTGGAGGCAATGATCTTCGCCACGTTTTCCGCCATCATCAGGTCCCGGGGATTCTGGGAGATCCGGGCGGCGGCGGAGGCAATCTTCTGCGGGTTGCCGATGGAATCCACCACAACCACCGCGTCCACGTCAATGGCCTCCACGCTGGCGGGCATATTGGGGAAGTCCACCAGGCAGTCGGTGACCACGACCACGTGACCGGCATACCGGGCGTCTGTCATGGCGTAGCCCATGCTGCCGCAGTCGCTTTTGCCCCCTACGCCCCGGCAGTTGCCCATGCAGTCGCTGGTGGGGGCGGCAAGAAAGGCGATATCAATATGGACCTCTCCGGCCTCGATGGCCCGGGGACGGCCCCCGTGGCTGCGGATGACGGCGGGCGTTTTCAGCTTCCCGGCGGAGACCACCTCGCCTACCCGGCCGCGGATGCCGCTGGTCTGAATGCCCGTCACCTTGCCCTGCTCGATGTAGGAGGCAATGGGGTCGTGGGCGCCGCCCAGGCTGGTGGCGGCAATGGTAATATCCGTGAGCCCCAGCTCCTCGACGGCGGCCCGCATAACCATATTTACCACATAATCCCCATCCCGGAGATGGTGGTGGAAGGAGAAGGTCATGCCGCTCTCCGCTCCGCAGTCCCGGAGGGCCTGCGCCAGGGAGTCCACGACCTTGCTCTCCTGGGGCCTCTCATACCGGCGGGTCCGGGGCGATGCCTTCCGGATATACTTGCCGTCCATGTAGTTCCTGCCCTGATAAACCTCCCTGCCGTCTGCCAGCAGGGCGTCGGGAATTTCCCGTCCCACTGCGTTTTTCATACCAGATCCCCCTCATACATGCCGCAGGCCTTCGCCAGCCGGAGCGTCCGTTCCGCGCCGGGGATGAAAGCGATGTCGATCATTTTTCCGTCCACTGTGAACACGCCCACGCCGGCCTCCGACTGCTCCCTGTAGGCCTGCACGATCCGCTCGGCCTGGAGAACCTCCTTCTCCCCGGGGGCGAAGATCTGATGGACCAGACGGATCTGCTTGGGATTGATGAGGCTCTTCCCGTCAAAGCCCATGGCCTTGTTCTGCCGGACCTCGGCGGCAAAGCCCTCCTCATCCTCCAGGTTGGTGAACACCGTGTCAAAGCACTGGACCCCGGCGGCCCGGGCCGCCAGCAGCATCTGCCCCCGGGCCGCCAGCATATCCACGCCGTCGGGCTGAAATTGGGTCTGCATGCACTTACGGAAATCGCCCCCGGAGATCGCCACGCCGAAAAGCCGGTCCGACGCGCAGCAGATTTCGTAGGCGTTGAGAATTCCCCGGGGACTCTCCAGAGCCGCCATGAGCAGGGTGCGGCCCTTCTCCACGCCGAACTCCTCCTCGGCCTCCTCCACCGCCTGCTCCACGGTCTTCACATCCCGGGCGCACTCGCACTTGGCGATGCGGATGCCGTCGGCCCCGCCGGCCACGCACACCCGGATATCCTCCCGCCAGTGGGGGGTGTCCAGGCCGTTGATACGGACGATGACCTCCGTATCGCCGTAGTCGATGGACTTCAGCGCGTGGTACAGGGAAAACCGGGCGGCATCCTTCTGACTCTCTGCCACCGCGTCCTCCAGGTCCAGCATAATGCTGTCGCAGCCGTAGATATAGGCGTCCCGGATCAGGCCGGGCTTCTGGGCGTTCATGAACATCATGGTCCGGCGCAGCCGGAACCGTTCCGGTTTTGGACGGGGAATCATCGTATCGCACCTCCCCACGGGATCTGTTCTGCGGATCTTCCGCAGCTGCGCAGCACGGCGCACTCCACACGGGCCTTGATGGTGCAGTCCAGCGCGCCCTTGTCCACCACGGTGACCCGGGCGTCAGTGACCTCCAGCCGCTCCAGGGTTTCCAGGACCGTGGCCCTGATCTGCCGGCCATACTGGTTCATGACAGAGCTGGTCAGATGCAGCTCCACACTGCCGCCGCCGGGCTCCACGGTCACCTGCGCGTCACTGGACTCCAGCGTGCCTGCCGCCGCAGGCTTCAGGATATCCATACCGTTTCCTCCTTTTCCACGGAACATCTTCTCCGTTTTCGAAAAGCTCCCATCGGGAGCCGCTGGACGAATCATATCACAGGCCGGCATATAGGACAAATAGTTATTTTCTGATTTACAAATAAGTATTTTCTGATATCAGGTCATATCTTCCATTTTCATAAGTTTTATGTTATGCTTATCAAAAGCAATCAGTGATGATATTTGTTATATCTGCCGCAAAACAGGAGGGAGAAATCTATGAATCTGAAACAGGCCCGCTGCATCCGCGCCATTGCCCGGGAGGGCGGGGTTACCGCCGCGGCCCGGAAGCTGTACGTCAGCCAGCCGGCTCTGAGCCAGATGCTCCGTCAGGTGGAGACGGAGCTGGGAATGCCCTTGTTCGACCGGAGCGTGTCACCTTTCCGGCTGACCTTCGCCGGAGAGAAATATCTGGAAGCCGCCGATATCATCCTGGCTGCCCACCGGCGGCTGGAAAATCAGCTCCAGGAGATCCGGGAGGAGAACAGCGGGCGGCTCCGCCTGGGGATCAGCGTCCAGCGGGCGGGGCAGGTGCTGCCTCTGGCTCTGCCCTGGTTCGCCATGCAGTATCCCCACGTGTCCCTGGAGCTTACCGAGAGGGGCAGCGCCCACCTGGAGGAGCTGGTGAGCCGCGGAGAGGTGGACCTGGCGCTGGCCGCCATCGACTCCACCAGCCCGCGCCTGTCCTACGAACTCATCGAGCAGGAGGTGACCGGCATTCTTGCCGGAGGGGGTTCCTCCCTGGCGGGCCGTTTCCCCCCCGGTACGGCGGTCAGCGTGGAGGATGCGGCGGAGGACACCTTCATCAGCCTCAAAGAGGGGCACAGCATCCGGGTGGTCCAGGACGCCCTGTTCCACCGGTACGGCCTGCGTCCCCCCATTCTCCTGGAGACGGATTCCCTGGAGGTGGCCAAGCGCACCGCCCTGGGCACCGGAAGCTGTATGCTCTGCTCCGACATCTACGTGGACGGTATGGTCCGCCGCCGCGGCGCCTTTTACCCGCTGCGGGACTATGAGAACCACCGTCATTTCTATGCCTGCTATCCCAAGGGCGGCGCTCTGCCCCAGTATGCCGCCGGGTTCATCCGGATCGTGAAGCAGGTCCTGGAGCAGCGGGAGCGGTGAGACTGCCGGGAGGGGAAATGTCTCGAAACCCCCTTGCAATTCAGGAAAAAATCCGATATAATACCTTCTGTACGAAATTTTTGCCGGAACGTGCCCGGACAACATACAAAGAGAGTGTGATGATTTTGAAATACGATTTTGCTGCCATCGAGCCCAAGTGGCAGAAGCGCTGGGAGGAGGGCAAGGTCTTCGCCGCCGCCGGCAAGAGCGAAAAGCCCAAGTTCTACGGCCTCATCGAGTTCCCCTACCCCTCCGGGCAGGGGCTCCATGTGGGCCATCCCCGGCCCTACACCGCCATGGACATTGTTACCCGGAAAAAGAGGATGGACGGGTACAACGTCCTCTTCCCCATGGGCTTCGACGCTTTCGGCCTGCCCACGGAGAACTACGCCATCAAGAACCACATCCATCCCGCCGTTGTAACAAAGCAGAATATCGCCCGCTTTACCTCCCAGCTGAAGCGGCTGGGCTTCGGCTTTGACTGGGACCGGGTGGTGGACACCACCGACCCCAGCTACTATAAGTGGACCCAGTGGATCTTCCTCCAGCTGTACAAGAACGGCCTGGCCTACAAGGCCACCATGCCCGTGAACTGGTGTACCTCCTGCAAGTGCGTGCTGGCCAATGAGGAGGTCGTTGAGGGCGTCTGTGAGCGCTGCGGCAGCGCGGTGATCCGGAAGGAGAAGAGCCAGTGGATGCTGCGCATCACCCGATACGCCCAGCGGCTCATCGACGATCTGGACGATCTGGATTTCATCGAGCGGGTCAAGACCCAGCAGAAGAACTGGATTGGCCGCTCCACCGGCGCGGAGGTTGTCTTCAAGGCCACCACCGGGGATGACATCGTGGTCTTCACCACCCGGCCCGACACCCTCTTCGGGGCCACCTATATGGTGCTGTCTCCGGAGCATGAGCTGGTAAAGAAGTGGATGCCGCTGCTGAAAAACGCCGGCGAGGTCCAGGCCTATCAGCGCGCCGCCGCCTCCAAGAGCGACCTGGAGCGTACGGAGCTGAACAAGAAGAAGACCGGCGTGTGCCTGGACGGCGTGAAGGGTGTGAACCCGGTAAACGGCCGGGAGATCCCCATCTTCATCTCCGACTACGTGCTGGCTACCTACGGCACCGGGGCCATCATGGCCGTTCCCGCTCACGATGACCGTGACTGGGAGTTTGCCAAAAAGTTCGGGTGCGAAATTATCGAGGTTGTCTCCGGCGGCGAGGACGTGCAGAAGGCCGCCTTCACCGCCAAGGACGAGACAGGCGTTCTGGTCAATTCCGACTTCCTCAACGGCCTGACCGTCAAGGACGCCATCCCCGCCGTCACCAAATGGCTGGAGGAAAAGGGCATCGGCGAGGCCAAGGTCAACTACAAGCTCCGTGACTGGGTCTTCTCCCGCCAGCGGTACTGGGGCGAGCCCATCCCCATGGTCTGCTGCGAGAAGTGCGGCTGGCAGCCTCTGCCGGAGAGCGAGCTGCCCCTGCTCCTTCCCGAGGTGGAGAGCTATGAGCCCACCGACGATGGCGAGAGCCCCATCAGCAAGATGACCGATTGGGTCAATACCACCTGCCCCCGCTGCGGCGGCGCGGCAAGGCGGGAGACGGACACCATGCCCCAGTGGGCCGGGTCCAGCTGGTACTTCCTGCGGTATATGGACCCCCACAACGACACGGCGCTGGCCTCCAAGGAGGCGCTGGAATACTGGTCCCCGGTGGACTGGTACAACGGCGGCATGGAACACACCACCCTGCACCTGCTCTATTCCCGGTTCTGGCACAAGTTCCTCTACGACATCGGCGTGGTCCCCACCAAAGAGCCCTATCAGAAGCGCACCAGCCACGGCATGATCCTTGGCGAGGGTGGCGAGAAGATGAGCAAGTCCCGGGGCAACGTGGTCAACCCGGACGACATCATCCAGGCCTATGGCGCGGACACCCTGCGGATGTATATTATGTTCATCGGCGACTTCGAGAAGGCCGCCGCCTGGTCCGACAACGCGGTAAAGGGCTGCAAGCGGTTCCTGGACCGTGTGTGGAACCTCTCCGAGAGCTGCACGGACGACGGGGCGTACACCCCTGCCAACGAGGCCGGCATCCACAGGACCATCAAAAAGGTGTCCGACGACATCGAGGCCATGAAGTTCAACACCGCCATCGCCGCCATGATGGCTCTGGTGAACGACTTCTACGCCAACGGCTGTTCCAAGGGGGACATGAAGACCCTGCTGCTGCTGCTGAGCCCCTTCGCGCCCCATATGTGCGAGGAGCTGTGGGAAACCATGGGCTTCGCCGCCGCCGAGGGCAGGATGGCCTGCCAGATGAGCTGGCCCGCCTACGACGAGAGCAAGACGGTGGCCTCCTCCGTGGAGATGGCCGTCCAGGTCCAGGGCAAGCTCCGGGGCACCATCAACGTCCCCGCAGACAGCGAGGAGGCCGCGGTGGTGGAAGCCGCCAAGGCCGTGGACAAGGTGGCCCGTGCCATCGAGGGCATGGAGATCGTGAAGGTCATCCACGTGAAGAACAAGCTGGTGAACCTGATTGTGAAGCCCGCCAAATAAACGACGCGCGGAAGCGGTAGAAACAGCGGTACAGCCCCTGGGATTGGGGCTGTACCGCTTTGTATGTCCTGCCCGTCTGGCCGCGCGTCAGAGAGAAGCTTGCGCTCCCCCGCAGGACTGAGGACAATGACCGCACCAGGCGGACAGTTCGATCTCCACAGGCAGGCCGAACGGCAGGCCATATACGCCTACGGCGGAGCGGCTGTGGCGGCCCCTGTCCCCCAGCACGGACAGGAAGAGATCCGACGCGCCGTTGAGTACAGCGGGATAATCTGTAAAATCAGGCGTGGCGGCGATAAAACCCAGCGCCTTCACCAGTGTGACCTGATCCAGATCCCCCACCTCCGCCTTCAGCACAGCCAGCAGATTCAGCGCGGATAGACGGGCCGCATCGTATCCCTGCTCCGCGGTCAGCTCCGCGCCGATCCGTCCGGTATACCGCAGCCTGCCATCCACCAGCGGACCCTGACCGGACAGGGTCAGAAGCTGGCCTGTGCGGCGGATGGTGCAGTAATTTCCCTTGGCCTCCGGAGTCTGCGGCAGCACCAGGCCCAGCGCCTTCAGGCGCTTCTCTGCTTCCACGCCGCTACCCCCTGTTCTTGACATAATGATACAGCGTTTTTACGCCAAATCCGGTGCCGCCCTCCCCCTGGCAGTCGGATTTTTTATCCGTAAAGGGCATTCTGCCAAAATCAATATGCAGAAACGGCACGTCCTCGTGGAACGCCGCCAGGAACAGTCCCGCTAAAATCCCCCCGGGTCCGCCGGCGGGGGCGTTGTCCAGATCGGCATAGGGCGTCTTCAGCAGCGCCTTGTACTCCTCAAAGGCCGGCATTTGGGCGTACTTCTCACCGGTTACCGGCATCAGCGCGGCGACGCGGTCAAAGAGCGCCTGGTGGGTGGTCAGCGCGGCGGCGCACACGCTGCCATAGAAGCTGCATACGCTGCCCGTCAGGCCCGCCACCTCCAGCAGCTCGGAGGGCTCCTCTGTGCGAATGCAATAGGTCATTGCGTCCGCCATGGTCAGGCGGCCCTCGGCGTCGGTGTTGCGGACAAATACAGTCTGCCCGTTCATGGATGTGAACACGTCGCCGTTGCGGTAGCTGCGGGCGTCCACCATGTTCTCGCAGGCCGCCACCACCGCAGTCACATTGCGGGGCAGCTTCTGATCCGCAATCGCGCACATGGCGCCAATCACAGCGGCAGCTCCGTTCATGTCAAAACGCATGGCCTCCATGCCGGAGCGCTTGATTGCGAGCCCGCCGCTGTCGTAGGTGATGCCCTTGCCAACAAACGCAATGGGCGGCTGCTCCGCTTCCCCGCCGCGCCAGCGCATGACGATGAATTTCGGCTCCTCCGCGCTGCCCCGGGCAACCGCAAGAAACAGCCCCATGCCCAGCGCCTCGCAGGCGGCCCGGTCCAGCACCTCCGTCTCAAAGCCGTGCTGCCGCCCCAGGGCCTCGCACCGCCGGGCCAGCTCCGCCGGCGTGAGCGTCTCCGCGATCTCGTTGACCAGATCCCGGGCGGTCATGACAGCCTGGGAGAGGTGGAGCCCCTCCTGTATGGCTGGGGTCAGATCCCTCTGGGAGAGAAGGACGGCGCTGATGGCAGGCCGTTCCCGCCGGACAGAGAGATATTTGTCAAACCGGTACTCGCACAGCGGGAGAACGGCGCAGATCTGCGATGCGATCTCCTCCTCCGGCGCAAAGGTCAGCGCGTCCAGCCGGTCAATCAGCACAGACGCGGCGCCGAAGTCCTCCAGGGCCGCGCCCGCTTTCGCGGCGAGCTGGCGCAGCGCGTCAAAGGGCGCTGCCGCCTGACTGTCAAATCCTGCCAGCAGCAGGTTTGCGAAGCCGCCCTGGCAGGGCATTCGCACGCAGCGCAGCTGTTTGTGCTCCAGAGTGAGCGTATCGCCGGGAAAACAGGCGGCATAGGCGCTCTGGAGACCTGGATCGCCGAAGGAAACCGGCGTTCCGGCCGGCAGAAAGCGGAGAACCGTGTCGAACATTCCGTGGGCGGAGGCGGCAAGTCTTATTTCCATCGTACTCCCCTCATTTCTTTCCATTCATGAATTTTGTGGGCATTGCCCGTCTATTTATAGAGAATACCGTGTCTTTGAGGAAATTTCACTATGCAAATTCTACAAAAATATCCTGCGTTTTTCTGGTGATTTTCCAACTTGAAATATTATGTGATATATCTTAAAATATTTTATAAAGAAACTGAGCGCAGCTCAACAAATTCGAGAGGTGTGATGAACATGACGACAAGAGACATGGTCAATATTGCTCTCAGGCTGGCTGGTCTGGAGGAGGACACGGTGGATACGGAGATCGGCTGCGGGGGAGACTGCGTCAAGCGGGTTCTGGCGGGGATTGACATGGATAACGCCACGCTGCTGGCCGCCAAGGACCGGGGCTACGACTGCGTAGTGGAGCACCACGGCATCATGGGCCGCGCCGTGCGCATCGGGGATCAGATGCTCAAGGATCAGATGATGCGCATGTATGAGTTCGGCGTGCCCATCAACGTGGCCCAAAAGGCCATTGCCAAGCGGGCCAGGCAGGAGAGCGAGAAGATGCACTCCAAGAACCTGAACCGGCAGGCGGACTTCGCACAATTCATCCAGATGCCGTATATTGGACTGCACACCCCGGCGGATCTGATTGGGCAGGCGCTGGTTCAGGAGAGAATGGACGCGCTGACCAAAGACCGGCCCTTCACCACCCTCCAGGAGGTGGTGGATGCGCTGGGCGAGTTTCCCGAGGTGCGCGCCGCCGTGCAGGACCCCGTCATCCGCGTCGGTCAGCCGGACAGCTACGCGGGCCGGGTCTGCGTGCTCTTTGCCGGCGTGACCGGGGGAGGCGCTCAGGTTTATAAGACCTTCTTTGACTACGGCGTGGGTACGCTGATTATGATGCACATGCCGGAGGATGACATCAAGGCCCTGACGGAGCACAACAAGGGCAACGTGATTATTGCAGGGCATATGGCCAGCGACTCCATTGGCATGAACCGGATTCTGGACGCCTGGGAGGCGGAGGGCCTGGAGATCACCCGCATTGGCGGCCTGACCGGCGGCGGAGCCGGAAACGATATGTCAGACGAGGAATAAACGCTATGAACGAGCCTTGGGTTGCGCGTCTGCGGGAACAATTCCCGATTACAAAGCACACCGCGTTTTTTGATATCGCCTATGAAAACTGCGGCGCCGCCTTCGTGCGGGAGAGAGCGGGGGACTACTTCGCCCACAAGGCGGACGTCCATCCGGGGCTGGTCAAGGCCGGCGGCGCCGGAAAGGGGGAGGCCATCGGGGTTATCGCCCAGGCACGGGAGCGGCTGGCCCGATTCCTCAACGCGCCGGGCATCAAGAGCCTGGCCTTTACGGAGAACACGACACAGGGGATCAATCTGGTCCTTCAGGGCTTTCCCTTCCGGCCCGGGGACAACGTGGTTGTGGGGGAGCTGGAGCACGTGGCTGTGCTGATGCCCTGCCTCTATCTGAAGCAGCGCGGCATTGAGGTCAGGGTGGCCCGCTCCCAAAACGGAGTTGCCCTGACCGGACAGGATCTCCTGTCCCAGGCGGACGAGCACACCCGCATCATTGCGGCCAGCTATGTGCAGTCCTGCAGCGGCTGGAAGCTGGATTTGAAGGCGCTGGCGGAGGAATGCCACGCACGGGGCATCTATCTGGTGACCGACGGCATTCAGGCCCTGGGCTTTCAGCGGGTAGACGTGCGCGCACTGGGGGTGGACGCCATGGCGGCCTCCTGCTACAAGGGCCTTCTGGCAACGGAGGGCGTGGGATTCCTCTACTGCGCCGACGGACTGCTGCGGGAGATCCGCCCGGTCTTTGCCGGCGACAGCCCTGGCCTGGTGCTGGACCGGGAACGCATGGAGGTCCTCTGTCCGGATCCTCTGGACGCCCGCAAGCTGGAGAGCGGCACCATTCCCTTCCAGAGCATCTACGGGCTCAGCGCCGGGCTGGAGCGGCTGCTGGAGATCGGCATGGAGCAGGTGGAGCGGCATGTGTCCGCGTGCTATGAGCAGGTTCACCGCGGACTGACCGCGCTGGGCTTCGAGGTGGCCACCCCCCTGGAGCCGGAGAAGCGGTGCCACAGTATGCTGGTCTGCACAGACCGGAACCGGGAAATGGTGGACTTTTTTCTGGAACAGGGCGTATTTTTCAGCCCGGGCAGGGAGGGGTATGTCCGGATCTCGGTGGCCCCCTTTACGGCGCAGGAGGATATTGACGCACTGTTCCGGGCGGCCCGGCTGTGGCTGGCCAGGACGCGGTAAAGGAGGGAATGCCATGCCGTCAAAGGCGATGGATGTTTATGAAAAAATTCGGGACGACGTCGTCAAGCTTCGTCTGCGCACCGACGAGCTGCTCAATGAAAAGGACCTCGCCGAGCAGTACAACGTGAGCAAAACCCCTGTCCGCGAGGCTCTGGCCATGCTGGTGCAGGACGGCTACCTGAAAAAGATCCCCAGGGTGGGGTATCTGATTCGGGAGGTGACGGACGAGGAATACTACAAGCTGATCTATCTGCGCTATACCCTGGAGAAGGGGGTGGTCCAGTGGATCATTGAGCGGTGCGGAGACGACGAGATCGCCTCCCTCAAGGAGTACTGCACCGCCGCGGACATCTCCTACCGGGACCTGGCGGGGATTAACTACGATTTCCATATGACCATGGCGCGGCTGACAAAGAACGAGTATCTCATCAGCAGCGTGCAGAACGTGTTTGACAGGATTATCCGCGTCCCCAGCGTGACGCTCTTTCAGCAGTTCCAGGAGGAGCCCCACGGCTACCACCTGCAGCTGATCGACGCGATGCTGGCCCGGGATCTGCGCACAGCGCTGGAGCTGATCCGCCACGAGTGCCAGCGGGACGACGACAAGGACTTCTGCCTGTAAGAGCCTGTGCGGGGCCTCAAGCAACGGGATGTTGCTTTTGGAATATTGACACATGGACAGCAAAAGGAGGAAAACTTTCATGAAGAAGCGAATACTGGCGTGTTTACTGGCAGCGCTGATGGGCCTCTCGCTCCTCTCCGGCTGCGGAGGCGGCGGTGATGCGCCCGCGGATCCCTCCGTCTCTGGCGGGGAGAAGGAGCCCGCCGCCCAAGACCCCCAGGGGGAGAAGCTGGCCGCTGATCAGACGCTCCAGTTCCACTGGGCGGCAAAGGATATGCACTCCTTTGATAACAACGCCAACTACGCGGCCGCGGAGATCCAGGTCCAATCCCAGGTGCTGGAGGGGCTGGTCCGGGCCACCACCGACGAGGAGGGCAACCAGGTCATGGCCCCTGCCGGCGCGGAGAGCTGGGACGTCTCCGAGGACGGCCTGACCTACACCTTCCATCTGCGGGAGTACTACTGGAGCGACGGCGTACAGGTTACTGCCCAGCACTTCGTGGACTCCTTCCGCCGCCTGGGAGATCCCCGCAACGCATTTGACTTTTCCTTCTTTGTCGGTGATATTGTAGGCGGCACAGAGCTCTACACCATGGACGCGGAGACCGCCACGGACGCGGATATCACCGCGGCCATGGAGGCCATGGCCGTAAAGGCGCTGGACGACACCACGCTGGAGGTCACGCTGGCCAATCCGGCTCCCCACTTCATCTCCAAGATCGGCACCATCTTCATGGGCCCTGTGCGCCTGGATGTCATCGAGGCCGCCGGCGAGCTCTACGACAGCGACTACACCACCCATGTCTGGTGCGGCCCCTTTGTGGTCAGCGAGTTTGTCAAGGACAACAGCCTTGTGCTCACCAAAAACGAGAGCTACTGGGACGCTGAGAATGTCCGCCTGACCCAGGTGACCCTCATCAGCATTGACGAGGTGTCCACCCAGAACACCATGTTCAAAAACGGTGAGCTGGCCGCCATCGTGCCCACCGGCGACTACGTGCAGCCCTACCGGGACGGCCTGGCCGGCGACGACTACGAGTATATCCACGGCTACTTCCCCGGCGTCAGCTACTTCACCTTCAACCGTACCAACAACTCCATGTCCGGCCTGATGGAGAGCCGCAAGATCCGTCTGGCCCTGTCCCTGGCCATCAACCGTGAGGAGTTCACCCAGGTGATCTTTGACCGCTACTACCCCGGATACGGCTTTGTGCCCTTCGGCGTCTACAACGGAGAGCGCAACTACCGCGACAACGTGAAGGAGCCGCTGCTGGAGGTGTTTGCGGAGTACAACCTGGACCAGGCAAAGCTCCAGGCGCTCTTTAAGGAGGGCATGGAGGATCTGGGGGACACCCGGGAGCTCTCTGAGGTTACTCTGACCTACATCTGCACCGGCGATACCGCCATCAAGCGCCAACAGCAGGAGTATTGGAAGAACCTGTGGGAGACCACCTTCGGCATTACCGTCAATGTTAACGTGCTGGGCGACAGCGCCCTGCTGCGGGAGGAGCGGGATGCTGGGCGCTATGACATCCTGCAAGCTGGCTGGAACGGCGACTACAACGATCCCATTGCCTTTCTGGAGATGTGGAGCAGCCATGGCACCGCGATCCGCTACTCCGGCTGGAGCGCGGAGCTGGGCGAGGAGTTTGACAAGTTCATTGACCGCCTGAACGCCGAGCCGGACACCGCTGAGCGCGAGAAGATCTACGCGGAGATGGAGCAGTGGGCCTGCGTGGACGAGGTGGCCGTGGTTCCCTATATGTACAGCGATACCATGATGTGCGTGAAGAACAACGTCAAGGGCATGACCTGCCCCTTCATCGGCCCCAGCTTTGAGTTCTCCCGCGCATACGTTGTGGAGTAAGCGTCTATCCGAGAGGGGTCAAATCGTGTATGCGGTTTGACCCCCTTCCAGTAGAAACGAGGGATGATACGTGCTGAAATATACAATCCGCCGCTTTGCGGAGATGGTGCTCACCCTGTTCATCATCGCATCGGCGACATTTTTCCTCCTGGCCGCCGTGCCGGGCGACCCTCTGGCGGACCGTGCGGATAAGCTCCCGGAGAATATCCGCCAGAATATGTACCACAAGTACGGCCTGGATAAGCCGGTGCTGGAGCGCTATGTCATCACCATGCGCGGTATGCTCCAGGGCGATTTTGGAGAGTCTGTGCGTATGCCGGGCTACGATATCCAGCGGCTCCTGTCGGAGACTCTGGCCCCCTCCGCACGGCTGGGCCTTCAGACGATCCTGCTGGGCGTGGGGCTGGGCCTGCTCCTGGGCGTTCTGGCGGCCATGTGCAAGGGGACCTGGCTGGACCACGCCATCGTGTTCTTCTCCGTGCTGATGATCTCCGTTCCCACGCTGGTTTTCGGGCTGCTGCTCCAGAAGTACGTGGCCGGAGAGCTGGGCCTGTTTCCCATTATCGGCTGGCCTAAGGGCAAGGACCTCTGGCTGGGCGGCTGGGCCTATACGGTCCTGCCCACGCTGAGCGGGTGCTTCAGCTACGTGGCCACCTACTCCCGCCTGCTGAAGACCTCCATGCTGGACGTCATCAACCAGGACTATGTGCTGGCCGCCCGGGCAAAGGGCCTCAGTGAGAGCCAGGTGGTGCGCCGCCACATCCTGCGAAACTCCTTCATCCCCATTATCACCGTTCTGCCCATGAGCGTGGCCTTCGCGCTGACCGGCTCCTTCTTTATTGAAAAGGTGTACGCCATCCCCGGCTTCGGCCGCTATTTCATTGAGGCGGTCCAGACCAGAGATCTGTCCATCGTTCTGGGGCAGACGGTGCTGATGGCCGCAGTCTATGTGCTGGTGGTATTTCTGGTGGATATCCTGTACACCCTGGTGGATCCCCGCATTCGCGTGGGCGGAAAGGCATAGAGGTGCATATGGAACAGGCAGTTAACAAGCGCTTTGTCATTATCGGCTGCAAGGATACGGACAAGGAGGCCATCGCCCGCCCCACCATCACCTATGGTCAGGACGCGTGGCGGCGGCTGAAAAAGAACCCCATCGCCATGATCTCTCTGGGGGTGCTGGTGCTGATGGCGCTGGTGGCGCTGCTGGGGCCGCTGCTGTGCGGCCAGGACTTCGCCGCCATGGAGCCTACCCTGAAAAATCTTCCTCCCAGCGCCCAGCACTGGTTCGGCACGGATATGCTGGGCCGGGACCTGTTTGCCCGCGTGTGCGTAGGCGCCCGGATCTCCCTGCTCATCGCCCTGGTGTGCACCCTGGTGCAGGTGGTGGTGGGCTGCGCCTACGGCGGGATTATGGCCTATTTCGGGGGCTGGGTGGACAATATCATGATGCGCGTCATCGAGGTCTTGATGAGCCTGCCCTATCTGCTGGTCGTTATCATCGTCATGCTTGTGCTGGGAAACAGCGTCCCCAGCCTGCTGGCGGCGCTGTGCGTCACCTCCTGGTGCAACACGGCCCGGGCCATGCGGGGGGTTATTTTACAGCTGAAGAGCTCGGAATACGTCATGGCGGCCCTACTCCAGCCTGGCGGCCCAGGCCCTGGGCGCGCCTGCCCGCCGGGTGATTATGAAGCACCTGCTTCCCAACACCATCGGCATCCTGATCCTGAACATCGCTACGTCCATCCCCAACTATATCTTTCAGGAGTCCACGCTGGGCTTTCTGGGCATTGGCCTGCAGCCCCCGGACACCTCGCTGGGCGTGCTGATCTCGCTGGGGCAGGCGGCTATGGAGTTTTATCCCCTGCAGCTGATCTTCCCTGCGGGGGCGCTGGTGCTCATTGTCCTGGCGTTTAATCTCCTGGGCGACGGCCTGCGGGATGCGCTGGATCCCAAATTGAGAAAGTAGGGGGAGACATGGGAGAGACATTGCTGCAAGTGAAAGACCTTCGGGTATCCTACTATACCTACGCGGGCGAGGTGCAGTCCGTGCGGGGCGTCTCCTTTGACGTGGACGCCGGTGAGACGCTGGCCATTGTGGGGGAGTCCGGCTGCGGCAAGAGCGTGACGGCCAAGTCGGTGATGGGGCTCATCGCGGACCCGGGGCAGATCAAGGAGGGATCGCAGATCCTGTTTGACGGCGTCAATATTCTGGACATGACGCCTAAGGAGCTGCGGGCCTACCGGGGCGAGAAGTGCGCCATGATCTTCCAGGACGCGCTGACCAGCCTGGACCCCACGATGAAGGTGGGCAGGCAGATTGCTGAGGTGCTCAGGGTCCACGGCAGGGCCGGAAAGGCGGAGGCAGCCGCACGGGCGGTGGAGCTGCTGCGCCGGGTGGGCATTCCCAACCCGGAGATCCGGGCCCAGGAGTATCCCCACCAGTTCTCCGGCGGTATGCGCCAGCGGGCCATGATCGCCACCGCCCTGGCCTGCGATCCCAAGCTGCTGATTGCGGACGAGCCCACCACCGCCCTGGATGTAACCATCCAGGCCCAGATCATTGACCTCATGAAGGCGCTCCAGGCGGAGACCGGGGCGGCCATCGTCCTCATCACCCACGATCTGGGGGTGGTGGCCGGCATTGCCCAGCGGATTGTCGTGATGTACTCAGGCATGATTGTTGAGCGGGGAAGGGCGGAGGACATCTTCTATCAGCCGCGGCATCCCTACACCTGGTCCCTTCTGCGGGCGGTTCCCCGGCTGGATCTGAAAAACAAGCAGGAGCTGGCCACCATCGAGGGGACGCCGCCGGATCTGCTGGCGCCTCCGGCGGGATGTCCCTTCTGCACCCGGTGCAGATACTGCATGCCCATCTGCAAGGAGGAGATTCCGCCGTGCGCGGACTTCGGCGGCGGGCACGAGGCCAGCTGCTGGCTCCACGATCCCCGTGCGCCGCGGGTTGATATGCCCAATATCAGCGGAAAGGAGGCGGAGCGGCCGTGACAGAAAAACAGCCTCTGCTGGAGGTCAGCCATCTGAAAAAGTATTTTCCCATCCGCTCCTCCTCCATCTTCAAAAAACCGGACGCCTGGGTCAAGGCGGTGGACGACGTAAGCTTCTCACTCCAGCCGGGGGAGGTGCTGGGGCTGGTAGGGGAATCGGGATGCGGAAAGACTACGCTGGTCAATACGATCTTGGGTCTGGAAAAGGCCACCGAGGGCAAGGCCGTCTTCCTGGGCGATGATCTGCTGACCATGCCTCCGAAGGAGCTTCGGTCCAAGCGGCGGGAGATTCAAATTGTATTTCAGGACCCGTTTTGGTCCTTAAACCCCCGCATGCTGATTAAAAACATCATCGGCGAGCCGCTCCAGGTCCATTTGGGCCTGAGAGGCCAGGAGCTCATCGACCGTGTGGTGGATACCCTGCGTCTGGTGGGACTGCCGGCGGACATCCTGTACCAATATCCCCACGAGTTCAGCGGCGGGCAGCGCCAGAGAATCGCCATCGCCCGCTCCCTGGCGCTGAAGCCCAAGCTGCTGATTCTGGACGAGCCCACGTCCTCCATTGACGTGCTGTCCCAGTCTCAGACCTTGATCCTGCTGGACGAGCTGAGGGAGAAGCTGAATATGACCTATATTCTGATCTCTCACGACCTCAGCGTGGTGAATTACATGTCCACCATGATCGCGGTGATGTATCTGGGAAAGATCGTGGAATATGGTCCGTCTCAGGAGATTTTTGAAAACCCCCGCCACCCATACACAGAGGCGCTGTTCCAGGCCATTCCCACCCTGGAGACCAGAAGCTTTGAGGATATCGTCGCCCTGGAGGGCGCGGTTCCCAGTCCCATTCATCCGCCCTCCGGCTGCTATTTCCACACGCGCTGTCCCTCCGCGTGCCAGCTGTGTGCCCAGACGGCGCCAGAAAACCGCAATCTGCCCAGCGCCAGCGGACGGCCGCATGTCGCGGCCTGTCACCTGATACAGGACGGGAGGAGCGAAGGCTCCGTGTAAATACCGCATGCCAAACAAATGAAAAGGAGTAGAACGCTATGAAAAATCTGGAATTGGAACTCATTCAGGCCGCCTCCGTCATTGTCAACGACTTGTGCAGGGTGCAGCCGGGAGAAACGGTCTCCATCACCGCAGATACCATCACCGACGAGACGGTGGTCAACGCCATCGCCGGGCAGGTGATTACCGCCGGCGGCAAGCCTCTGGTCATGTGGTATAAGACTCCGGGCGGAGTGGGCAAGGCCTCGGACAAGGACACCCCCTATAAAGCCTTGGGCGCGGCTATTGGCAACAGCGATGTCTGGATCGAGCTGGGCTTCCAGTGGCTGCTCTACTCCAGCGTACAGGAGATTGCCCTGAGCCTGACCAGCAATCTGCGCCATCTGAATATTGTTGGAATGAACCCCAGCATGATGGACCGGATGATCAACGGCGTTGACTTCGAGCTTCTGTCCCAGTTCCAGAGGAAGCTGACCGGGATGACCAAAGCGGCTGTCCATGTGCGCATGACCACCCCCGCGGGCACCGACCTGGAGTTTGACAACGATCCCAACTGTCCCTTCTACTGCGAACTGGGGCTGGCTCAGGAGCCGGGCACCGCCTATCTCTCCGGCCAGATCTGCTGGTTCCATAAGTGCGAGACGCTCAACGGGACGCTGGTCTTTGACGGCTCCCTGTGCCCCTCCAACGGAATGCTCAACAGCCCTGTGATTCTGGACATTGAAAAGGGTTATATCAAAAAGGTCCGGGGCGGGGCCGACGCCCAGAAGTTTGAGGCGTGGCTGGCCAGCTTCAACGACCCGCTGATGTATCGGATGGCCCATGTGTGCTATGGCTACCACCCCAATGCGGCCCTCTGCGGCAACTGTGTGGAGGATGAGCGCATCTGGGGGTCCACCGAATGGGGGATCGGCTATCTGCCTGCGGCGGACTGTCCGCCCGACGGGGTCAAGGCCGCATCCCACTGCGACGGCATCTGCCTGAATACCTCTGTGTGGCTGGACGGCGTCCAGGTACAGGACTGCGGCAGGGTGGTCCACCCCGATCTGGTGGAAGTGGCAGAGAAGCTTCATCAATAGAGAGCGGTGAGTAATGATGGTTGAATATGATTTTAGCGCTATCCAGAGCGCGGTCGTAAAAATGCTCAAGGTCAATATGGGACTGAAGGAGGGGGAGAAGGTCCTTTTTCTCTGCGACGTGCCCACAATGGAGGACTGGTACGCTGAAGATGAGGCATATGTTCAGGATTTTGCCATTCGGACGATGATGGTGCGGGCGGCGCACAGAATCGCGAAAGAGGCCTTTCCGCAGAACGAGGTGGAGCTGTACCTCTATCCCTCCTGCGGCGGACACGGAGTCGAGCCGAAGGCCGATGTGGGCGAAGAGATGTTGAAGTATAACGTAATCATCATCATCAATTCCTGGTCGCTGTCCCACACCACCGCACGGCTCAGCGCCTGCAAGAAGGGGGCCCGTATCGCAAGCTGTGCAAACCTGGAGCTGGGAATGCTTCTGCCTGACGGCGTCATTGATGCGGACTATTACCGCATTGCGGAGAAAGCCCAGCACATCGCGGACCTGATCACAGAGGCCAGGGACGTACGCATTGTCACACCGGAGGGGACAGACCTCCGCTTCAGCGTGGCGGACAGGCCCGGACAGTGCGACGGCGGCTTTTACACCCAGCCGGGCAGCTGGGGAAACCTCCCCGGCGGCGAGGCCTACGCCGTCCCCCTGGAGGGCACAGCGGAGGGGACGCTGGTGGTCCCGGCCCACTGGGCCTACCGGCTGGACGAGGCAATGACCTTCGTGATCCGGGAAGGGCTGATTCAGGAGGTAAAGGGCGGTGGGCAGGTAGGCGCGGAGCTGCGCCAGTTCCTTTTCTCTTCCGGCAGTCCCCAGAGCCGGCGGAATGTGGCCGAGCTGGGCATCGGGACCAACTACCGGGCCAGCAAGCCGGACAACGTTCTGGAATGTGAAAAGATCGACGGCACCATCCATATTGGCTTCGGAGACAATTCCCATATGGGCGGCCTGGTTGAGTCGGACTACCACGACGACATGGTAATGCCCCATCCTGATCTGTACCTGGATGGAAAACTGGTGATGGAGCAAGGCAGACTGCTGGTGTGATTGCAATTTCTTCGTCCTTTTGCTATACTTTCAACAGAGAGTGGGGGCGAAATGATGAAGATCGACCGCCTGATTGGAATTATCACAATATTGCTCCGCAGCGATCAGGTCACCGCCCCTGAACTTGCGGAGCGGTTCGAGGTATCCAGGAGGACAATCAACCGAGATATTGAGGATATTTGCAGGGCGGGTATCCCGCTTGTGACCACCCAGGGCTACGGCGGCGGCATCTCCATCTCCGAGGGCTATAAGCTGGATCACGCGCTGTTGACTCAGGAGGAGCTGCGCATACTGTTCTCCGGTCTGAAGGGCCTGGACAGCATATCGGAACGGCCCTGTTCCCCTCTGCTGGCCGAGAAGCTGTCCGCCAGGGAGGCAGAGGCGTCGGGCGCTATGGTCATTGACCTCGCCTCCCACCATCAAAAATCGCTGATCACAAAAATCAGCGCAATTCAGGAGGCGATCCAAAACAGGCGGCACATATCCTTTTGGTACTACTATGAAAAAGGAGAAAGTCACCGCACCATCGAGCCCTGTAAGCTGCTTTTCAAATGGTCAGCCTGGTACGTATGGGGGTATTGCCTGGAGCGGCAGGATTTCAGACTGTTTAAGCTGAACCGTCTCTGGAGACTGGAAGCCAGCGCGGACACCTTCACGCCGCGGGAGCTGCCGGCTCTGGACCTGGACCAATATTTTTCAGCGGGCGGGATACGACTCAAGGCCCTGTTTCATGAGCATCAAAAATACCGTCTTGTAGAGGAATACGGTCCCGACTGCTATCAGCCCGGGCCCAGGAACAGCCTGCTGTTTGAACGGGACTTTGCCAGCTATTCCAATATGCTGGAGTGGGTATTGAGCTTCGGCGGTCAGGCGGAGGTGCTGGAGCCGGCGGAGGTCCGGGCGGAAATATGCCGCCTGGCGGAAATTCTCCGCGGGAAATATGACAAATAGGCGTCATATTATGTGTGGTACAATGGACGCACCATACGAAAAGGAGGATTACGGTCATGATAGAATCCAGATGCGGTATTTTGTGCAGCGGGTGCTCGTTCAAGGACAGCGCGGGCTGCAAGGGGTGCGTACAGATCGAGAAGCCCTTCTGGGGCGAGAGCTGCCCGGTGAAAAGCTGCTGCGAGGGAAAGGGGCATGCCCACTGCGGACAGTGCCCGGAATTTCCCTGCCAGCTTCTGCACCAGTTCGCCTACGACCCCCAGCAGGGGGACAACGGCCTGCGTATCGAGCAGTGCCGGAAGTGGAAGGCGGAGGCGTAAGATGGCATCCAGTCTGAGCTATGTGGAGTTTGTCATGGAGCAGCTGG